>JGI20225J20221_1001725_pt1 | contig 35234 bp, 39 predicted proteins | sample BioMet4_FD_20221 | JGI IMG/M metagenome (IMG submission 20221)
ATTGTGTTTTGGATTATAGGTCCCGTTCTTGCCGGACCTTCCATTGTGTCTTGTCATTTTCAGCGGCAACTGTCACTCCTCCTTTTTTGAAAATCATGGTTTGCTCCTGCCTCCTGAAACCACGAAAACAGGAGAGTTTTTCGGCAGGTAATACCCAGTACTAAGTGACGGTTCCCATCACTTAACTGGGCGGGGCCTTGCCCTCGACCTGCGCCGGACGTTTCTCCCCGGCACCCAGACAAGGGATTGCATCCCCTTGACCTTGCTCCGTAAGACCTGATTCTCGCTGTTGGCCAGACATCTCGTTTCAGTCCTTCCGGCTTTTTGCGGAACCGTTCGCCGGACGGTCCCACAAAAAATAGCCGCTGAGTGTTTCGCTGCCATCACCGGAGTGACGGAGCGAAGCTCAACGGCTTCCTCATCTAACTCGAATAGAGCATCCCTAATTCGGCTTTTACATCCGCGTCTGTCTCTTCGGAAAGAAGAATATCAACAGTGGCCTTTAGCTCTTTGATAAACGATGTTTGGGTACGAATCTTTTCCTCAGTCTGCTCTATCGCCGACCTTGCAACGCCACCGGAAGAAACAAGAACACAGGAAATTGCTAGAATAAGTACATCAACGATTATCGCGACCCAAACAGGGATTCCCGGAATGGCCATCATGATTATAGAAACAATAAGTTGAATAACCAGATAGACAACGCCGATATGTAGAACAGGGAATCCAAGGAACTTGCTTTTGAGTGTTTCCCCATTCAGCGCCTTATTCCAAAGCGGGATCTGGAATATCAATGCCACAAGGCCAAACAGATAGGAAATCCAGAATACTGCTGATTTTGTAAAAGGCGCCACAAAAGCAACGACTGTAAACACAGCGAAAATGATTCCTAGAATCAAATATCCGGACCGTTTTTTCATACTTACACCTCCCGTTTCGCGCCGCATTTCGGGCAAAACTTACCGGGTTTTATGAACTTAAACCCACAATTGGTGCAAGTGTCTGGTGAGCTTTGAGGTGCCCCACAGTTATCACAGAATAATGCGCCTGGGGTAATCTCAGCACCGCATTGGTCACAGAACTTGTTTGCTTGTTGCTCCTGAGGCTGAGCGCCAAGAGTTGTGTTGCCAAGCGCATTTCCAATAGCGCCACCTACAAGGCCTCCAACTGCACCTCCAACACCGGCCATGGTTCCAAGGCCAACCCCCATATTGGTGAACTGACCTACAGCTTCATTTTCAGCGACTTTTTCAGCAACATCGAAGCCGCGTTCCTGCTGATAGGTGTATCCTTCGATCTGCCGTTTCTGCGCAATCCCCTGCGCCTCGATGGCCATTCTCTGTGAAGCGGTTTGTTGATCTATCACCCCAACTTGCTGCCTTAGTTTTGCATCCATAATGTCTGCATATTGTCTGAAGTGAAGATCCTTAAACTTCTCATACTGAGGATCACCTTCGGGCTTAACTATGGTTGTAACAAGGAAACGATCGAGATTCACACCATATTCAGCAAAATCAGGAATTAATTTCTGATGTAAGTCATCAGAAAACTCGGTGAGTCTTGCGTCAACCTCAAATATGCTGATTGCCGAAGACTTCATGGTTTGAGCCATATAAGTCTTGACCCGAGTCATTAAGAAAGCCCTGAAAAACTGCGTCAACCTCGCCTGTCCAAGGATAGTTTCTGTTCCGACGAGTTTAACTAATAATTTTCTGGAATCTCCAACGCTTAGAGCCATTTCTCCGCTTGCCCCTATTGCAATGGGAAATCCATAAGTCGGCTCCATATACTGTACTTTGCTATCTGTACCCCAGCGGATTGCCATCTGCTCAGTTTTGTTAATGAAATAAACTTCACAGTGGAATGGAGTCTGTCCATTCGTTGGAATATTAGTGATTTTCCGTAGAAGAGGGATATTCTCAGTCTCCAACGTATATCTGCCTGGGCCAAACAGATCCAAGGCTTGTCCATTCATAAAGAAGACAGCTTCTTGGGATTCATGAACGATCAATTGGGTGCTCGTGTTGAAATCCTCTTTTGGGTGTTTCCATATGAATGTGGAGTTGTCCCCTTCATATTTTATAATACTGGCTATCTCCACTGGTTGTCCTCCCTCCATTTTGGACTGTGCATCTTTGGGAATTGCATGAATGCATAAAAGCACATAATTAGTATACCAGAGAATACGTGCAAATACAACAAGAATCTTATGTTTTCGCAAGAAAAAATTGTGGTCTGTGTGGGGTGAAAAAAGTCCATACTTCTCAGGTTTTCATTAAAGTGAAAGCATCGACAATGATGCCGACGCTTTCACTTTATTTCATTCAGTTTTAGTTTCTTATCATTCTGTTTCTTTCACATCTGGTAGTTCATCCGTCAGCTCAATAACATCTGTGATTTCACATTCCAAAGCATCACATATCTTTGCCAACGTATCCATGCTGATTCCTCTATTCTTACCCATGTTGGCAATCATATTCGTAGTTAGTCCTGCAGCAATCCTTAAATCTTCTTTCTTCATGTTCTTATTCAGAAGAGTGTGCCAAAGTGGCATATAACTGATATGTCTCATAGATAGTCTCCGTTTTCTTTGAAAGCCTTCTTCCATTCAACACAGTAATGATAACATGTGTCTTGTGTTTTAGCAAGCAATTCTTGCCGAATGATTGTCTTGCAATGATGAATCCAGATGTCCTTGTGCATTGTTTTATTAAGGGCAACTGAATTCATCATAAAAGAGTATTGCGATTCTATTTTACAGCATTTTGCCCCTCGATTGCTTTATCTCGTTTCTTATATTCCTTGGAGAGCCCCCGGATTTTCTTCATATATTTCCGGTTGTATTCCCTCTTGCGGCGAAGCTTCTCGGCTTTCTTCTCAGCTTCAGCTTTTTCCTCTGCTGTTAAGACAACCGGCTCTTCCGGCACCTTGAATTGTCCGATATAGTTCAGATAGATTTCAATCTCCGCAGAACGATCCGCACCGATCCCAGACGGCTCATGAACCAGTATCTTATCGATGAACTCGTTGATTATACTCGGTGTCAGTTCGGTAATTGTCTTGTATTTCTTGACCAAGGAAACGAACCGGTCAACATTTCTTTGCCCGCCGACAATGCGCTCCATATCGGCACGATCAATAGCAATTATCTTCCCCAGTTCTTCCTGCTCGTTTTCATAGTCGGCAAGCATGCTCTGAAAGATTCTGTCCGGCAATCTTCCGGCGACATTGTCCTCATAGATCTTACGGATCAGCAAATCAAGTTCGTGAACACGCCTTTCATTATGCTCAAGCCGTCTCTTTACAGCATCAGAAACAGCGGCATTTTGAAGGACAGAGGCTTCTTGAAGCGATTCCACAAATTCGCGCTCATTCAGACTCACATAAGAACAAGTTTTTTGAATGGTCTCAAGAATGATGCGCTTGAGTGCCCTCGTTGAAATATGATGACAAGAGCAGGTCCGGCCATACAATTGCCTGCTCAGGTTATATGTGGAGCACTCAAACGAATCATCTGGATTGCATATCTGAGTTCTCTGTTCTCCCTTTGCAGTATAATAAACCCTTGTACGGCCTTTGCCATTTCTATGGTTATACATTGGCGCGCCGCAATCAGCGCAGTAGACGCGGCCTGTTAGAACGTTCGGCTCTCCTAAAGAATTCGCTTTTCTGACGTTCTGTCGAAGTTTCTGAGCAAGTTCCCAAGTTTCGACATCAATAATCGGGTCCTGTGTGCCATCAAAAACCACCCAATCCTCCTTTTCAGTTCTTTTGGGCTTTTTGTCTTTATAGGAATTCTTGTAGGTTCTGAAGTTTACCGTTTTTCCGATATACTCAGGCCTGGCAATCAAAGTTGCTACTTGATTGCCCCGCCAAGCATACGGATTCTCTTTGTTATAATTACTGGCATGGTTTCCGATGCCTTTTTTTCCAAGATAATATGATGGTCTTTCGATCTTTGCTTCGGCAAGTTCCCGTGCAATAGTGTAAGGCCCTTTCCCTTCAATGGTCATTCTGAATATCATCCGGACCACCTCGGCCGCTTCCGGATCAATGATCCAATGATCAGGATTCTCAGGATCCTTCAGATAGCCGTAGGGCGGTATATTGCTTGTATGCGCGTTGCCGGAAGTCCCTCTGGCTTTCAAAACAGCCTTAATCTTCTTGCTTGTATCCCGCACATACCACTCGTTCATGATGTTCAGGAACGGAGCGAATTCACTTGACTCCTGGCAGTCACTATCAATGCTGTTATTGATGGCAATAAAACGGATCTCCTTTTCCCTAAACAGAATATCCGTAAAGAATCCCACCTGAAGATGGTCTCTGCCGATCCGGCTTAGATCTTTCGCAATAACCGCAGTGATCTGCCCATTCTTCACGCCCTCAACCAGACGATTCCATGCAGGCCTGTCAAAAGAAGCTCCGGACCATCCGTCATCGGTGAAGTGAACAAGGTTGGTGAAGCCGTTTTTCGTAGCGTATTCTTCAAGCATCTGCTTCTGATGCGTGATGCTGTTGCTCTCGCCTGCGTTATCGTCATCACGGGATAAGCGTTCGTATAGGGCAGTGATGCCATTTGAACGATCTTTTTTCTTTTTCATGCTGAACTCCTTTCTATCGGAACAATCCACTTCCCACGTAAAGAGCATTGCGTTGGATTTTCCGACGACGGTTTTCCCGTTGACGGATTATCCGTTGTCGGATTTCCCGACGACGGTTTTTCCAACGACGGTTCAGACGAAAGCGGGCTTTCATGGATGACATACTCATTGCCGCTAAACTTCCCGCTGGCATCCGTTTTCTGGTGTCGGCGGATATAGCCAGCCGCCTCCAGTTCATTGACGGCAGAGCGTATCGCGTCCTTGCTTTCCCGATTGATGTGGGACAACCCCGCAAGCGTGTAATCCCAATCGTCCGGAAGCGACAGCATCTGAGAGAGCAGGCCCTTTGCTTTTAGCGAAAGTTCCTTGTCTCGCAGGTGGTAATTCGACATGACCGTGTAGTTCTGACTTTTTTCGACGCGAAATACCGCCATGANAATCACCTCGACATCTGGTGCTTTTTCGTATCGTAGAGGATATGACCCTCTATCACCCGCGCGTGCTTGAAAATCCTGATGTCGCCGTGCTTTTGGGCTGATAAGGCTTTCTGGTAGCCTTCCTCACTCAGAAACACCCGGTACTTATAACCTTTATCTCCGACGGGGGAGTTGTGGGTCAACACATCAAACTCGATCATGTGCCGGGTAGTATCAAAAAAACGTTCCAGCGCAAGGAGATCATGCCCCTGAATGACATCGGGCGATGTAGAGTTGATATAGTTCATACGGCCTCCTTCTTCACTTCTGTATTTGGTGTAAATATCCCATCCGAAACAGCAAAACGGCAGCGTATCGCTTAGCGTTCAAGCGACTGCTGCCGTTTTCGCTGCCATTGTTCCAGCAGCTTGATGATCGTTTCTTGTTTCTGTTTTGGCGTATACGACTTCGGAAAATACTTGTTGATTGTCTCGCCGGGGAGCGTCACTTTGTCGATGTCCTTCTTTTCCTCGCTCATAACCGCCATAATCACACCTTCGTCCAGCTTTCCCTCCTGCGAGAACTTCTTAAGGCGCTGCGCCTGGGAGAGGGAAGGCGTTGCCTGGCAGTTTTCGATCTCCTGGAAAAGCATCTGCTGCTGTTCTTTTGTGAGATAGGAGATTTCAACAGCCGGATTGAAGGCCATCTGCCGGTCATCGACCATAGAAAGGAGTTCGGGAATCAGTACGGTGAGGCGGATATACCGCTGAACCTGATTTCGACTTTCACCGGACTGTTCGGCGATTATTTGATCTGCGCGTTTGCTTTCTAACTTCGTCCCAAGTTGGGACGAAGTTAAATCAGCCCGATTACCCTGATGTTTCATGGCTTCCAGCTTCATCTTGAACGCGAAGGCGCGTTCACTCGGCAGGATGTTTTCCCGCTGCAAGTTGCTGTCAACCATGAGGATCGTCGCCGCGTCATCATCCAGATTCCGGACAATCACCGGCATGGTCGTTATCCCGGCAAGCTCGCAGGCGTGCTGCCGTCTGTGGCCGGAAATCAGTTCATAACCGCCGTCAGGACGGGGCCTTGCAATCGCCGGAACCAGTACGCCGTATTCCTTGATACTTTCCACGGTATCTTGCATGGCCTGATCGTCCGTTACCTTGAACGGGTGATCTTTGAAGGGAAAAAGCTGATCGGTCGGTATCTGCCGCACCTGCTCGCCGGTCGCCGTTGCCGCGTCGGGCGTAAAAATGTCATCGTATCCCTTCAGTTCGATCTTTCTGCCGCTGTCTTTCAATCTTCATCACCTCCTTCGTCAGTGCGGAATAGGCGTCCGCTACTTTGCCGCCCGGATCGTAGGCAAAGATGCTTTTCCCGGCTGCACTCATTTCCGCGGCCCGGACAGATCGCGGAATCTCCTGCGCGAAGACATTGATCTTGCTCCCGTAGGTGTTTCTAACCAGCTCGCTGATTTCTTTGGCGTAGTTGGTACGTCCGTCCACCATTGTCAGCAGGATTCCCTCGATCTTAAGTTTGGGATTGATCTGCCGCCTGACCTTGTTGATCGTCTGCAAGAGCTGTTCAAGCCCTTTGGCGGAAAGGTACTGCGGCTGCGCCGGAATCAGGACGCTGTCGGCAGCCGTAAGCGCGTTGACGGTCATCATGCCGAGCGACGGCATACAGTCGATCAGAACGTAGTTATAGCCGCGCTTGACTTCGTTCACATACTGGCTGAGCACCCGTTCCCGATTCATGGCATTGACCAGCGATACTTCCAGGCCGGAGAGCTCGATGTTGGCCGGCATCAGGTCGATGCCTTCACCATGATGCAGGATGCCCTCTGTGGGGTCATGCAGCTGCTCTGTGAGGACTTTGCTGAGAATGGTGGATAAAGTTGTTTCCAGTTGATCGGGTTGAGCATAGCCCAGCGCCGCCGTCAGGCTGCCCTGCGGATCGGCGTCGATCAGAAGAACTTTTTTACCTTCCTTGGCAAGTCCGACACCGAGATTTTCACAAGTTGTGGTCTTTCCAACCCCGCCTTTCTGGTTTGCTACTGCGATTACTGTGTTCATTTCTTTCACCCCCTTTCTGGTTAATGTGCACAAAAAACTGCTAATGGATTTGGCAAAAGAAAAACCGCTGCCAAAGCAACGGTTTTTCAGTGGTCATCTATTCAATTTTCCTTGATAAATCAAGGGTTTGCGGGACTTCAAGATGCGCTTTCTTAGCAAGATGCCGAATTGTGCTGAATCTTCGTTTTTATGCTTAGCATTGCTAAATCGAGGTTCGAATAACACGGAATATTAGCAAGCATTTTACGGCACAGGACAGCACGAGAAGAAAAACGCCCCTCGAAAAAATGCCGGATTATCAAGCATTTGCGGATACTGCAAGACACCGCTGGACACCCTGGAACAGACGAAAATGGCCACTCCTAAGCGGCAGGCCGGAGGTTCGAATCCTCTCGGGGACGCCAGAAAGCAACGCCGAAAGCCTTGAGTCATCAGGGCTTTCGGTGTTTTCCTTTTCATACGGGCATTTGGGTTTTGCGTCGAGCAAAATATACGGCCGCGCGATTCGGGCAAGTCCGTATTAAATCATACAGTCAAAATACCCAGCAAACAAATAATGTGTACGGTTTAGAGTCCCATTTTGTTTGGATGTCAATAAACCGAACAGCGTTTGCCAGACCGGTAGATGCGCGGAGAACCCTGATCTTTCTTTTTGCATAATGGTATATCAGCACGCGAAGGAACCGATCAGCATGTCCCGAAACGCCTGTGCCGCGGGCGAAAACACCTGATATTTCTTGGAAAGAATACTGATCCCGGCCAGCAGCGACGGCTCGCAGGGGCGAAAAACGAGGTCGGTCTCCCTGGTGTTCACCAGCCCGTCCAGAACCATGGCGCAGCCCAGACCCCCTTCGACCATCTTGGCCGCGTTGAGGATCAGGTTATATGTCGCAGCCACATGAAGTTCCGCTGCATCCTTTTTGAGCCACGTCTCCAAAAAGTCGGCGGTCAGCGCCTGCTGAGAGAGGATCAGCGGCTTGTCCCAGAGGTCTCCGGGAGAGATGCTCTCTTTTTGTGCGAGAGGTGCGTCCCGGGGCAGCAGCACGCCCCAGCGGTCCTCAATCCCAAGCGGAATCACGTCGTATTTTTTCTCGTCGGCCGGGCCGAAAACCAGACCAAAGTCGATGAGGCCTTTGTTCAGCATTTCTTTGACAGCATCGCCGTCGCCGCTGATGATTCGATAGCGGATGCCGGGATGCTGTTTTTTCAGTTCCTGCGCCGCCTTTGCCACCAGCCGCATGACGTCCGTCTCGCCCGCACCGATAAAAATATCGCCGGAAATGTCCTCCCGGGATTCCCGCATTTCTGCGTCGGTCTTGTCCACCATGGCGATGATCTCGGCCGCCCGCTTGCGAAACAGGATTCCGTCCTGCGTCAGCGTGACCCTGCGCTTCCCGCGAATCAAAAGCTGCTTGCCGAATTCGGCCTCCAGCGCCTGCATCTGCCGCGAGAGCGTCGGCTGGGTCAGGTGCAGATATTCCGCAGCCCTCGTGATATTCTCCTCCTGCGCCACCGCCAGAAAATTCCGCAGTTCCTCAATCTCCACAGCAAAGCCTCCTTTTCTCTCACATGGAGTATATTCGCATTTTATCATGCAGTCAACGTATGGTAATGAATGAAATAACGGTATTTTACATGAGAAGGATTCGGCCGTATACTGAAATCAGAACAAGAAGGGACGGTGCGGATATGGACAAAGAAGAACAGGCGCTTGTTCAGAATCTGCTCGACGCCGGCTGCTGTCCGTCGGATTGCAAGGAGTTTCTCCGCCTGCCGGAGAACGAGCAGAAGGCCATGCTGGAGGAAAAGCGCCGGGAGCTTTTGGGCGAACTGCACACGGCCAAGGAAAAGCTGGACTGTCTTGACTATCTGCGGTATCAATATCAGAAATAATCAATCAGGAGGAACTGCACAATGGCTAACGAGCAATATATTTTCACGCTCAGCGATAAAGTTGCAAGAAAGCATGTCTGCTACAAAAACCGTTTCGGCATNACGATCGCGGCGGATCTTTACNCGCNGNTCGGCATGGACGCCGGAGCAAAGCACCCCGCCGTCGTGATCGGCCCTCCGTACAGCGGCGTAAAGGAACAGGGCCCGGGCGTGTACGCAAACGAGCTGGCACAGCGGGGCTTCGTCGCCCTTGCCTTCGACCCCAGCTATAACGGCGAGAGCGGCGGCGAGCCTCGGCATGTCTCCTCCCCGGACATCTTTACCGAAGATTTTATGGCCGGCGTCGATTATCTCGGCACGAGAGAATTTGTGGACCGGGAAAAGATCGCGGCCGTCGGCATCTGCGGCAGCGGCGGATTTGCCCTGTCCGCGGCCTCGGTGGATGTGCAAATCAAGGCAGTGGTCACCGCTTCCATGGTGGACATCAGCGGGAACGCCGACCTGTTCTATACGCCCGAGGCAAAGAAAGCGCGTTTGCAGGCGCTGGCACAGAAGCGGTATGAGGATTTCGGCAGGCTGGAAGCGGAGGTGCTCCCGGCTTACCCGGCCGAGGCTGCGGACAGCATCCCGGAGGGCCTCGACCCCATGACCGCAGAGTTCTGGAGTTTCTACGCCTTGAAGCGCGGCCATCACCCCAACGCCCGCGGCGGTTTCACAACGACCAGCGATACCAGCTTTTTCAATTTTCAGCTGCTGAACCACATCGGCGACATCGCACCCCGGAAGGTGCTGATCCTCGCAGGCGAAAAGGCGCAGACCCGCGGCCTGAGTGAACAGATCTGCAGCCGGATGCAGGGCAGCGCNGANCTTGNGATCGTGCCGGGCGCGAACCATGTAGATCTGTACGACGACGTGCGCAAAATTCCGTTTGATCGTATCGAGGCTTTTCTGAAGCAGAATCTTGCGGTCGGAGGACAGGAATGAACCGGAAGAAAAAAACAGCCGCGATCCTTTTAACAGCTGCCCTGGGGCTGGCCCTTTCCGCCTGCGGCGGCGCGTCTCGCGAGAGCGCAGGCGTACCGTCCGCGGCATCAGCTGCAGAATCAGAGGCGAGTTCATCCGTACCGGCAACATCGGCGGAACCGGCAGCCGACGGCGGGACGCTGGTCGTATACTTTTCCTGCACCGGAAACACCAAAGCGGCCGCGCAGACCATAGCCAAGGCCACAAACGGCACACTCTATGAGATCACTCCGGCACAGCCCTATACAGACGCGGATCTCGACTACAACGACGACAAAAGCCGCACGACCATCGAACAAAACGACTCGTCCGCGCGGCCGGAGATCCGCGGCAGCGTGGAAAACTGGGCGCAGTACGACACGGTATTCCTCGGCTACCCCATCTGGTGGGGCACGGCGCCGCGGATTCTGGACACGTTCGTCGAAAGCTATGACTTTACCGGCAAAACCGTGATTCCGTTCTGCACCTCCGCCGCCAGCGATATCGGATCGAGCGGCGCAGATCTCAAGGAGCTTGCCGCCGGAAAAGGAACCTGGCTGGACGGCAAACGACTGACGGCGGACGTATCCGAGGCCGATGTTACCGACTGGCTCAAAGAGCTCGGCGTCGGCTGATTGGCGACGACAGCGAATGGGAAAGGAGCAGCACATGGCTCAAATTCAAAATATAAAGCTTGCAAATGGAATAGAGATGCCGATGCAGGGCTTCGGCGTGTTTCAGATTCCGGCCGGAGAGACCGAGCGCGTCGTTCTGGACGCCATCCGTACCGGTTATCGCCTGCTCGACACCGCCTATTCCTATCAGAACGAGGCGGAAGTCGGCATGGCCGTGCAAACGGCCATCGCGGATGGTCTTGTCCGCCGGGAGGAGCTTTTCATCGCCACCAAGGCCTATATTCAGCAGATGGGATATGAAAAGACGCTGGCGGCATTTTATGAATCGCTGCACAAGCTGCGGCTGGATTATCTGGACCTCTACCTCATCCACATGCCCTTCGGCGATTATTACGGGTCCTGGCGGGCGTTGGAGGAACTCTATGCGCAGGGCCTGATCCGCGCCATCGGCGTGTGCAATTTCGATTCGGCAAGATTGATTGATCTCTGTTACAATGTCCAAGTCAAGCCGATGGTCGATCAGATTGAGCGGCACCCGCATTACCAGCGCTGGGATGAACTTAAGGTTATGCGGGAGCTTGGCGTTCAACCGGAGGGCTGGGCACCGTTCGCGGAAGGCTTAAAGGGGATGTTTCAGGAGCCGGTGCTGAAAGAGCTTGCCGAAAAGCATGGAAAAACGCCGGCACAGGTCATTCTCAGGTGGGACATTCAGAGCGGCATCGCGGTCATCCCCAAGTCGACGCACCGGGAACGGATGAAAGAAAACGCCGGAATCTGGGATTTTGAACTGGATGAGGACGATATGCAGAAAATCCGGGACCTTGACACCGCAAAGCCATCGATGCTGGATGTGAGCAATCCGGCCGAGGTGAAGCGGGTCTATGATTATCTGAAAAATCCGGTACTGACGACTTTATGAGGAGAAAAAAGCCATGAAGATACTGGTGCTTGAAAGCAGCGGCAACAAAAACGGATCTTCCAATCTGCTGGCAAGGGAATTTATCCGCGGCGCAAAAGAAGCGGGCCATGAGATCACGGAATTCGATGTGTTCCGTGCGGACATCCGCCCCTGCATCGGCTGCGGACACTGCGGAATGAATGGGCCGTGCGTACAGAAGGATGATTACGAAAACAGGCTGAAACCGCTGATCAGAGAAACGGACATGATCGTTTTCGTCATGCCGGTTTATTATTACAACTGGCCTGCGCAGCTGAAGACGGTTGTCGACCGTTTTTACAGCTTCACCGGAGAACTCACCGGCATGCGCAAAAAAGCAGCGCTTTTGACTGTGGCATGGGACAATACGGATTCCGCGTTTGAGGTTGTAACAGCTTACTACCGAAATCTCTGCGCGTATATGCAGTTTGAAGATCGGGGCATGNTGATCGGAAAAGGCTGCGGGACGCCGGCCGTGACAAAAGCCAGTGTGTTTCCGCAGCAGGCATATCAGATGGGAAAACAATCGTAAACCTGTAGCTGCAAATAAATCCGAAGCCGCTAAAGGGACCGCCGGTAAGGCGGAAAAAGATAAAGATGCACTGCTTCGGCTGCTTCAAAATTCTGATATGGCAAAGCCTGAAAACGCTTGCCGCAAGCCTGTGAGCAGAATATGACAGAAACCAGAGAGCGTCCTTGACGCCCTCTGGTTTTCCTTGTATAATCTGGCAACCTGCTTGAGGCCGTTATGTGATTTGGCGGCTCTCCTAAGCGGCAGGCCGGAGGTTCGAATCCTCTCGGGGCACCGGAAAGCAATGCCGAAAGCCTTGCGTCATCAGGGCTTTCGGCGTTTTCTTTAGATCGGAAAAAATATGAAAGGGAATGACGATGGCAAAACACCAATATTGACCATGTTATCAGAAAATCCGAGCAAACAGTTAAAATAGCGGAAGATCAAACGCAGCAATGTAAAGTTATTGTACTGGAACAGAGTTTAACTCCGCCATAATTCGAATAGATGTAGTGTCAGCTGAACCATAGTAAAAATACTTCAACTTTGAAATTTTCATCTTGACAAATATTCAAAGTTGAAGTATTTTATTGATATAAAAAGCGTGAGGTAACGATATGTTGAAAGTAGTCGCAAAAAACTATGCCGATCTGAATCAGCTGGACAAGATTCTATCCCTCTGCCGGGAACTGGTGGAGATCACCCGCGGTGAGAAAGGCTGTATCAGCTATGGCGTGTATCAGGACGTGGAACACCCCGAGCTGCTGACCATGATCGAGGAGTGGAAAAGCCGTGAGGATCTGGACGCCCATCTGCACTCCGAGCATTTCACCAGGATCGTGCCGCAGCTGGGCAAGCTGATGACGCAGGCGACTGACATGAATGTTTATGAGCAGATCATCTGATGCGGAAAGGGGGACCCTGATGAACGCATCCCCCATGGGCGCGGCAACCTACGTTTCCCAGCTGCGCACAAAAATCAATGAATTTTTGCGCGATGAGCTCAAGGCTTGCGGCCGCGGTGAACTGGTGCCGAGTTACGGCTCCGTCCTTTCCGTCGTCTACAGAAACGACGGCAGGGTACAGATCAAAACCATCTATGATTCGCTTTGCAAGCAAAAAACCACCATTACCGAGAGCATCAACCGTCTGGTCCGGCTGAGCTATCTGACCAAGGAGACCTGTCCCACCGACGCCCGCTGTACCTATGTCCAGGCAACCGAAAAAGCGCTGGCGTTTCGTTCCGATTTTGACCGGATCTCGGCCGATTTGAGGAAAAAGATTTTCGGCGGTTTTTCCAGGGAAGAACAGCAGCAGTTCGTGGATATGCTGGCGCGGGCCATTGGAAATTTCAACTGAAAAAGAATGTCTGAGTAAGCTCGGACATCTTTTTTAAGCATATAGTTCAATATTGAATTTAAGGCTGAATAAACCAGGTAAGGAGATTTGTAAAATGGCAAAAGTAATTTTACTCAGCGGCAGCCCCAACGCGGAGGGCAACACCGTGCAGGTACTGCGGGAGTGCGCAAAAACCATTGAAGCAAACGGTGTGGAGACCGAAGTGATCTCTCTGGCCGGGATGAAACTGCACGACGCCATGGACTTTACCAGCGGCGACGACGGCTTCGACGCGGTCATTGCCAAGATCAAAGAGGCTGACGGCCTGATCGTGGGCGGCCCGGTCTACTGGGGGACGGTTCGCGCCCAGCTGATGACGGCGCTCCAGCGCATCGCCATGGCCTCCATGCAGCAGGGGAATTTCCTTTCCCGCATGGTGGGCGGCCCCGTTGCCATTGCCCGCCGCGGCGGCAGCACAACCGCGCTGCAGGAAATGATGATGTTCTATCTGTGCAACGACATGCTCGTCCCCGGCTCCACCTACTGGAATATCGTGTTCGGACAGGCTCCCGGTCAGGCGCTGGAGGATGAAGAAGGCATGAACACCATTCGCCGCTTTGGCGAGAATGTGGCGTTTCTGATTCAGAAAATCAAGGGGTAAGGAGATCCGAACATGAAAAACGTTGGAAGTGTTGTAGGGCTGTATCCGACGCCGGACACGGTGGTCGGTACCGTGCAAAACGGCAAGGTCAACTGGATGAACGTGGCGCACGTGGGCGTCTGGGGTTTTGACTGCATGATGCTGAGCATCGGAAAGCCCCACTATACGGCAAAGGCGCTTCATGTGGGAGACAATCTTTCCGTCAATCTGGTGGACGAGGCCATGCTGGTAAAGGCCGATTACGTCGGTATCGTCTCGGGAGAAACCGTGGATAAATCCGAGGTGTTTCCGATTTTCCGCGGGCAGCTGCCGGATGCGCCGCTGATCGAGAATGCGCCTGTCGCCATGGAATGCGTGATCACAGAAATCCACGAAACGAAAACGCACCTGAACTGTATCGTGCATCCCGTCAACACCTATGTTCGGGACGACGTTCTCTCAGAAAACGGAAAAATCGACTTCGAGAAGATCCACCCCATCCTGTTTGAGATGCAGCAGACCCGCTACCTCCGCTCCGGCGACGCGGCGGGCCGCTGCTGGAACATTGGAAAATCCCTGAATAAATAAGGAGGAACACTTTATGCCAATTATCACATTCGAAGGCGAAAGCCTGACAAAAAAACAGAAAACAGCCCTGATCCGCAGTCTCACCAAAACCGCGTCTGAATGCACCGGAATTCCGGATCGCTTTTTCAGCGTCGTGCTCCACGAACAACCCGGGGAGAACCTGGGCTTTGGCGGCGAGACCGTGGAGGAGCTGAAGGCAAGACTGAAGAAATAACAAAAGCAACTTATTTGGAGGAAAAACAAATGAACGCAATTTTTGCCCGCAGAAGTGTCCGCAANGTGAAGGGCGCGCAGGCCGCGATCGTCGTCTGCGGCGACAGCACAAAAGACAAGATGATGCAGGGCGCGCTGAATGTGATCGACTGCGCCGCCGCCGTCGAGAACATTCTCGTGGAGGCCGCCGACAAGGGCCTCGGCTCCGTCTACTACGCGGCCTATCCCATGGAGCACCGCGCGGCGCATCTGCGCGAGGTGTTCTCGCTGCCCGAGAACATCGTGCCCTACGCCGTGCTGCCCATCGGCTGGCCGGAGAAGCTGCCGGCGGCGTCCGACCGCTATGACGCTTCCATGGTGCACGAGAACCGCTGGTAATCCCCGCAGAGCGCCGGTTTTATGCCGGCGCTTCTGCCGTTACACAGGAAAAGAACAAAATCGAGGAATTCCATCAAATCAGGAGGTAAAAAGAAGAATGCAGAAAAATTTGGGCACCGGAATTGTGAATTATCCCATGCCGATTGCACTCATCGGCACCCGGAAGGACGGAAAAGACAATTTTATGACGGCGGCGTGGGTCAGCATGGTCAGCCATACACCGCCCCGCATTGCTGTCACACTGGGAAAACACCTGACCAGTGAAAACATCCGGGAGACCGGTGTGTTCAGCGTCTGCTTCCCGTCAGCGCAGGACATGGTGAACACGGATTACTGCGGGCTCGTCTCTGGAAACAAAGCGGATAAGTCGAAGGTGTTCCGCACCTTTACCGGCGAGACCGGTGCGCCGATGGTCGAAACCTGCGGCCTCAATGTGGAGTGTCGTCTCCATCACATTGACGCGAACGGGATGAACGAGACCTTTGTGGGCGAAATTGTGGGCATCTATGCCGACGATTCAGTGCTGACTAGCGGAAAAGTGGATTTTGCAAAGCTCGATCCGCTGATTCTCAGCCAGTTGGACACCCGGTATTATGCGCTGGGTGCGGAAGCCGGAAAAGCCTGGAGCATCGGACGCAAACGGCAGTAAGAAAGGAGCGCATCGTATGGAAATAGAAAACATTAAAAAACTGGGCTTCGGGCTGATGCGCCTGCCCAGAAGCGGCAGCGGAATCGATCTGGCGCAGGTCAAAGAGATGGTCGACCGCTTTATGGCGGCCGGTTTTACCTATTTTGACACGGCCTGGGCTTATCCCGGCAGCGAGGATGCGATCCGTCAGGCGCTGGTGGAACGCTATCCGCGCGAGAGTTTTCAGCTTGCCACCAAAAACGCGGCGTGGATCGGCTGCAAGACCCGGGAGGAGGCTGTCGCGCAGTTTGACACGTCCCTGCGTCAGACCGGCGCGGGCTATTTCGATTTTTATCTGCTCCACAATCTGGGGGAGCACCGCACCCATTATTTTGATGACTTCGATCTCTGGAATTTCGTCCAGGAGAAAAAGCGGGAGGGGCTGATCCGGCATGTGGGATTTTCCTTCCACTCTACGCCGGAGGAGCTGGAAGAGCTCCTGAACAAGCATCCCGAGGCGGAGTTTGTCCAGCTGCAGATCAACTATGCGGACTGGGAGAATCCNTCCATCCAGTCCCGCGCGTGTTACGAGGTGGCGCGCCGCCACAAAATGCCGGTCATCATCATGGAGCCGGTGAAGGGCGGCCTGCTGGCAAATCCGCCGGAATCCGTGGCTGAGATTTTCAAAGCGGCAGAGCCGGACTCCTCCTGCGCTTCGTGGGCAGTGCGGTTTGCCGCCAGTCTGGAAGGCGTGCTGACTGTGCTCTCCGGCATGAGCTCTGCCGAGCAGATGGAAGACAATCTCCGCTATATGAAAGACTTTGCCGGTCTGACGCCCGCCCAGCAGGATGTGATTGACCGGGCGCGAAAGGCGCTGGCCGCCATCCCGCTGATTCCCTGCACCAGCTGCAATTATTGCGCCAAGGTCTGCCCGAAAAACATTGGCATTTCCGGAACCTTTACCGCGATGAACAACCTCACGCTTTATCACAACCCAAATGTGGCGAAATGGAACGGAAGCTGGCTGGTGGGCGGCCACGGGAAAAAGAGCGCGCTGGACTGCATCAAATGCGGCAAGTGCGAGCAGGTCTGTCCTCAGCACATCCAGATCCGGGCGGAACTGGCAAAGGCAGCAGAGGCGTTGGGCGATCTTTCAGCCACGCGTTAAAAACATCAACAGGAATATGGTAGCGAAAGAGCAGCCGGAGGCTCGAATCCTCTCGGGGACACCAGAAAAAGCCGGGGATCTTGATCAAGATCCCCGGCTTTTTCCTTAAGAAAGTCCGCAGCTCAGACATGCTGCTCCGCTTTTTTCACAGATCTTTCATGCGCGAAGACCATCAGGATTAAAATAAGCAGCAGATATCCGGGCAGCCACGCGATGTTGACATACTGCGCAAGCAGTCCGAACAGGGGCGGCATCAGGCAGGTCCCGACATAAGCGCTCGCCATCTGCACACCAATGACCGCCTGCGATCGATCGGCACCGAAGCGGGAAGGAGTGGCGTGAATCATGCTGGGATAAATGGGCGCACAGCCGAGTCCGATCAGAATCAGTCCGGCTTTTGCCATATCGCCGCCTTTTGGATAAAGGAGCGCGCCGATACCGGCGAGGATGAAAATCTGGCCAAGCCGAACCATCTTCCGGTCCTCCAGCGCCATGGTCATAAAACCGCTTATCACTCTTCCGGCGGTAATACCGAGAAAAAAGAGGCTGGCAAAGCGCGCTGCGTCCTCGGGTGCAACGCCATGGTAGATTGCAAGATAGCTGCTGCCCCACAGTCCGGTTGTCTGCTCCAGGGCGCAGTAGCAGAAGAAGGCCGTCATGATTTCCTTTGCGCCGGGTATCCGTACGACGTCCTTTAGGGGGATTGCTTTCCCGGCTGCTTTACTTGTATCCGCTGCAGAGTCACCGTCTCTGTTTTTCCAAAGCGGCAAACTGGCGGTCAGTATAATTGTCAATCCGATCTGAAGCAGCGCAATAATGCGATAACCGATGTTCCAGCCCTGTCCGCCCGACAGCGCAAAGCCCATAATATACGGGCCGAGAGACGCGCCGACGCCCCACATACAATGCAGCCAGCTCATGTGCCGGCTTGCATAATGCAGCGCCACATAATTATTGAGTGCGGCATCGACGCTTCCGGCGCCAAGACCGTAGGGGATTGCCCAGAGGCACAACGCCAAAAAAGAATGGCTGCACGAGAACCCAAACAGTGCCAGCGCCGTCATGCCGACACTGATTGCGGTAACCCTTCCGGCGCCCATTCTTCTGGTAAGCCGGTCGCTCTGCAGGCTGGACACCACCGTGCCGATGGCGATGATCATGGAAATAATCCCCGCGTATGAGACGGGTACACCGAATTCCCGATACATGGCGGGCCATACGGAGCCAAGCAGGGAATCCGGAAGTCCGAGACTGATAAAGGCGAGATAGATAATAGCCAACAGAAGCTGAATCATGCAGTTTCCTCCCGAAGTTTCTCATGTTATAAGGATACTGCCTCTTTCTGTATTAATCAATTTATATTAAGTCATAAATTATAACAAAACAGACAATCAGGGGAGCAGGCCCGCGGCGATGCGATTATGATCATGTACGGTGCGAAACGAATTTCCGCCGCACCGCTCCTGGGATCCTTCTGCGCATGCAGCCGGGAGAAGCCTTGTCATCAGCCATTGAATAAAACGTCAAAATCAGTTCGCTGATTCCAAATATCTGTTCTTTCCGTTGCTTTCTCCGAGACATCGGAAAGGATACGGAGCAGCCTCATATTTTCCCTGAGACTGTGCCTTGATTTATGCAGCCGCAGCTTTTATAATGCATACAGATACTTTTCTGTGCAGCGGGCATAACCTGACAAATTGCGTGGAGCCTGACGCTGCGCCGCACCCGGGCGCCAAGCAGCACCGGCGGCCAAAATACCGGGGAAGTCCGCNGTTTTCTAATATTTTCAGGTATGCCCCGAATCTGAGAAATTGCGAAAACCCCATGAAATACCGGTCAAACTGGTAATTTCTGCTGCGTTTGACGTATCTGTCATGCTGTTTTCTAAGATTTTTATCAGCGCAGAGCGGCTTTGAATTTCCGTATGGCGTTTTGTTCCGCTGCGGTATTGTTTACAGCATTTGTCATGTATCAGGATGGGAGGCAAGATCGCCATGAGCCGGAATTTATCGCTGCTGTCTGCTTCTGAAGCATCGGCTTATGAGAAGCTGCCCGTCCCGATGTGCATTTTCCATACACATAAGGGACTATGGAAAATGATACTTGTCTCCGACGGTTTTTGCCGTCTTTTAAGCCGAAGCCGCGAGGAGTTCCCCGAGGATCCGGTTGACTGCGTTCTGCCGGAAGACCGGGAACGGGCCCGCGGTTCCTGGGAATTTTCCGCCATATATCCCGGTGAGGAGAGTAAAAGCACCTATCGTTTACTGAAGGCGCCCCGAACCTCGCTTCGGGTCTCCTGCCGTGCGACCTCGCGCCGCCGGGAGGACGGATCCAGTTTGCTGTTTATATTTTATACCGAGCTGGGCGAAGAGCCGGGCGCCGAGAGATCTGCGGAAGACAGCGCAAGAGTGCCCGATCTCGGAAGAGCGCCTGACAATGGAACTCAAATGGGAAAAAACAGCGGCAACTACAGAATCGCAAAATGGCACGCGGATCTGACGCACAACAAAACGCTGGAATATATCTCCTCCGCCGAACGGGCGTTTCAGCTCTGTCAGGAGGATACCTATGATGAATCCGCGCAGAAACTGGCAAGCATGCCGTCTTTCCCGGAGGACCGGGAAAGGCTTGCGGATATTCTGGACAGGCGGCATCTGATTCAGCGCTATCAGGACGGGGATACGAGCTACAGTCTGGAGTACCGCCGGGATGAAGACGGGGAGATGCCTTACTGGGTCACGACGATCGTCACCGTCTTTCAGTCTCCGTCGGGCGGGGGACTGGAGTGCTATTTGTCCACGTATGACATAACGGAGCAGATCCTGGAAAAACAAATTCTTTCCAGACTCACCATGCTCGGGTACGAGGTCGTGGGCCTGCTCTATGTTCATACGGGAAAATGCCGCTTCTTCCGAATCAAAAAGCTGCACCTTGGCATGGATTTTGAGCAATATGAGGACTATCAGGCGTCGATCGACGAGAGCCTGGAAAGCGTGATCTCTGCCAACGACCGCGGCGCGGTTCGCAGCAGCCTTTTGATCAAAACCATTCAGGAGCGTCTGAAGGAAGCCGCGATCTATCCCTATTCCTATTCCATGACGACCAGCGACGGCCGCCGCCTGCAGAAGCTGCTGCAGTTTTCCTATCTGGACGACCGCAAGGATACGATTTTCCTCTGCAAAAGCGATATTACAACGCAATATCGAGACGAACACGAACAAATCAAAAAGCTGCATGCGGCAAAGCTGGAAGCAGACCGGGCCAACGAGGCCAAATCCAGCTTTTTGTCCAGTATGAGCCATGATCTGCGCACCCCGCTGAACGGGATCATCGGCTTTACAAATTTGGCGATTCACGAAAAGGATCCCGAAAAAAAGCAGACCTATCTGATGAACGTTCAGTCTTCCGGCGAGCTTCTGCTCGATCTTGTGAACGACACGCTGGAACTTTCCAGAATCGAAAGCGGGAAGTTCACCATGACCATGGAGGCTGTCAGCATCCGCGACATGGCGGAGGTCGTTGTGACCTCTCTTGGCCCATCTGCGGAAATCAAAGGGCTGAAGATTATCCGTGAGCCGTCGGAGTATCCGCAGGTTTTTGTCTGGACAGACAAGCTGAAATTCCAAAAGGTCTTTTTAAATCTGCTTTCCAACGCTATCAAATATACGCAGTCCGGCGGCACAATCACAGCCTCCGTACAGATGCTGGAACCGGCGGCGGACGGCTGCAACTGCCGCATCACCGTGCAGGACACCGGCGTCGGGATCAGTCCGGAATTCCTGCCGCATATTTTCGACGCGTTCTCGCAGGAACACCGTGCGGAAACCGTCAACATTCTGGGCACAGGTCTCGGCCTGGCAATCGTCAAGAAAATCGTGGATCTGATGGGCGGCAGGATCTCTGTGAAAAGCGATCTCGGGAAAGGCTCAACGTTCTGTGTGGAGCTGCCGCTGAAAATGGCGGAAGAAATACAAGCACAGGAGCGTGAATCCGCCTGTCAGTCCGGCATTCTCTCCGGAAAGCGCGTGCTTCTCTGCGAGGACAATTACTTAAATACTGAGATCGCTAAAATTCTCCTGGAAGAGCAGGGCGTGCAGGTCAGCTGCGCGGAAAACGGGAAAACAGGCGTCGAGCTGTTTAAGAAATCGGGCGTCGGATTCTACTCCGCCGTTCTTATGGATATTCGGATGCCGGTCATGGACGGCTATGACGCAACCAGGATGATCCGCGGTCTGGATCGCCCGGACGCGACACTCGTGCCCATTATCGCCATGACCGCCGACGCTTTTGAGGAGGACATCCGCAACTGCCGGGAGGCCGGTATGGTCGGGCACGTTACGAAGCCCATCGACTCCAAAAAGCTGTTAAAGCTGCTGCGGGAGACCATCGCGGCCTATAAAACACCATAAAAATGCCTGCGGACGATCTCATCCGCAGGCATTTTCATTATTTTATTATTTGTCGTCCTTCTCTTCACAGTTCATGTCATTCAGGGCGCATACCGAATCATCGTTCTTGCCTTTGCAGTTCATGTCGTTCAGGGCGCAATCCTTATCATCCTCTTCGCCCAGGCAGTTCATGTCGTTCAGCCCGCAGGTCTTGTCATCCTTCTGGGTCATGCCGTTCATGTTGCTGAGACCAAGGTCTTTTTTCTTGCTCATGATCGATACTCCTTTTCCATATTTGCAGATTGAAACAGCGATACAGCCATACTCTCGACAACTATAGTTTATAGGTAATTTCAGAAAAAATCAACAAAGAATTAAAATATATCTGGACATTTTTTGACATATATGTTATCTTGTACAAAGAAAGAAACGAATGAGCTGATATCTGAGGATTTATAAGGAAAAGGGGAATCATTTCATGAGTTTGTTGCATGAACAGCAGCCCGCTTTCTCAGTCTGGTGCTATCAGACGGGTGCGTTCCGTGAAGTAACGCAGAAGGATCTCCTGGGACATTGGTCGCTTCTGTTTTTCTATCCTGCTGATTTTACATTTGTCTGCCCGACCGAGCTCAAAGAACTGGCCGAGATGTATCCCTCCTTCCAGAAGGAAGGGTGCGAGATCTATTCCGTCAGCGAAGACACGCACTTCGTCCACAAGGCCTGGGCTGACGTGTCAGCCACGATCCGCGCCATCCCGTATCCGATGCTGGCTGACCCTGCCGGGGTCCTGGCGCGGCAGTACGGCGTTCTGGACGAGGCAGCCGGTCAGGCCTATCGCGGCGCGTTCCTGCTGAACCCCGAATCGAAGGTCGTGCTGTATGAAATCAACGACATGGGGATCGGCCGCAACGCCGAAGAACTTCTCCGCAAACTGCAGGCGGCCAGGTTTGTCGCGGAGCACGGCGATCAGGTGTGTCCTGCGAAGTGGCATCCCGGCGAAGAGACGCTGACGCCGAGTCTGGATCTGGTCGGTGCGCTGTGATGGATGAAAACGCGGCGCGCAGCAGCCTGATCTCCGCGGATCTGGAGTCCCGGCTGGCCGAACTTTTTGGAGCGCTCAAAAAAGACGTTACGCTTTGCTGTCTGTTTGGGAACGATGAAAAAAGCGAAGAGATGCGCGTATTTGCAGAGCATCTCGTTTCGCTCTCGCCGAAGCTGAAACTGAATTCGGCCGCGGCAGGGGAGAAGCCGGAGTGGGAGCAGCTGTTCGGTCTGGGCCTTTTTCCGGCGACCGGGATCTGGAATGAGAATGGATTTTGCCGGGCCAGCTTTCACGGCGTGCCCGGCGGGCATGAGCTCTCCAGCTTCGTTACTGCCATCCTTGCGGCGGGGGACAGCGCGGAACCGCTCGACAAGGCAACGCTGAAGGATATTGCGAAAATCAAGCGGNNGATTTCTGTCGAGATCTGTGTCTCCCTCGGCTGCCAGCATTGTGCCAAACTCGTGATGGCCGCCCAGCGGATCGCCTACGAAAATCCTGCGGTAAGCGCACACATGATTGACGCGAATCTCTACCCGGAGCTTGTGTCAAAATATCAGATTCAGCGCGTNCCGGTAGTCGTATCGAACGGCAGCGTCCTGTCTGTCGGCGGGATGACGCTTTTTGAACTGAGCGCATTGCTGAGAAAACAGCCGGGGAACTGAGCTTCAAACAGACAAAACAATAACATGCCCAGAGTCGAGAGCAGGGAAAGCGGCCTTACCGGGCCCGTCTTTTTCCCTGCNCTTTTTTATTGGTTTCAAAAGGAGGAAATTTTTTGGAACAGGATATTTACGAAGCGTTGGAGGAGAACCCCATCATAGCCGCCATTCGGGACGACGAAGGTCTTGAGGCCTGTTTGAACGCCGACGTCCGCATGGTATTCGTGCTCTACGGCGACGTTTGCAGTATCCCTAAAATTGTAGAGCGCATCAAGGCCGCGGGAAAAATTGCCGTCGTGCATGTCGATCTGATTCTGGGTCTCGCCGCGAAAGAAATCGCCGTCGACTACATTCATGAAAATACCAGAGCTGACGGGATCATATCCACGAGAGCAAATCTGGTTCAGCGGGGAAAAAAGCTGCATATGTTTTCCGTGCTGAGAGTATTCCTGATCGACTCCATGGCCCTGGCGGACATTGTGGCGCAGAAGAATCTGCATCCTGACGCGCTGGATATTCTCCCGGGTCTGATGCCGACGATGATCCGAAAAGTTCGGGCAGCGACCGGGCTGCCCGTGCTGACAGGCGGACTGATCACCGAAAAGCAGGAGATCCTTCAGGCGCTGGAAGCCGGTGCTCTCGCAATCTCCACGACAGATCCAACCGCATGGAAAATGTAACAGGCATAGCAGAGGGAAGGGGAATGAACATGTGCTGCGCAACGAAAGTGAAAATTGCCTCCACAGTAAGAGAATTGATGCAGACACGGCCGATCAACAAAATCACGGTTCAGGACGTCATGCAGCGGGCAGATATGACCCGCCAGAGCTTTTATTATCACTTTCAGGATATCTATGANGTGCTGGAATGGGACGTATCCAATGAGATGAAGGTTCGCCTGGCCTTCAATGGAGAGCAGTCCTTTGAGGACTGGTGCCGCGAGATCCTGAACGGGCTGAGCGAAAACCAGCCGCTGTATCGTAAAATGGCCGAGGCGCTCGGCCGCACGAAAATCCAGGAGATGGCGCTGCCCTATACGCGGCTTCAGATGAAGCGGCTTCTTTACGGCACCATAAAAAAATTTGACGACTATTCCGATGATGAGCAGATTGCGCTGGATTTTACTTCCCGGACGCTTGTGGACAGCTTCCTGACGCTGCTGTTCAATCGCAGCCATATCAATACACAGGAGTGCATGCATCACCTTCGTGCTGTTGTCAGCATTCTGCAGAGCAAAGACGCCCTGCACCGGAGTCCGTCGCCCCAGCGCGCTTCCGTCGCCTGCTGACTTTTTGGGTTATCTGAAGTCATTTGTGTAAAATCCATATAAAAATATCGAAATAAATTCTGCGATTGTGCACTTTTGACAGAAAAGGCAGCTTGTCTAATGAAATACCCTGACGGATGTGCTATTATATACTCAGCAAAACGTACAGCCAAACTCGACAGCTCAACAATGATAAGAGGAGGATCAATCTATTATGGCAAAATACGTAATGGCACTTGACTCCGGCACAACTTCCAACCGCTGCATTCTGTTCAATGAGCGCGGTGAGATGTGCAGTGTCGCACAGCGCGAGTTCCCGCAGTACTTCCCGAAGCCCGGCTGGGTTGAGCACAACGCAAATGAAATCTGGGCGACTCAGCTCGGCGTTGCGGTGGAAGCCATGCAGAAAATCGGCGCAACGGCGTCTGACATTGCTGCGATCGGCATCACGAACCAGCGCGAAACCACCATTGTATGGGATAAGAAGACCGGCGAGCCCGTCTATCACGCGATTGTCTGGCAGTGCCGCCGTACCAGTGAGTACTGCGACACGCTGAAGGCCAAGGGTCTGACGGACACGTTCCGCGCCAAGACCGGCCTCGTGATCGATGCCTACTTCTCCGGAACCAAACTTCGCTGGATCCTTGAGAACGTCCCCGGCGTCCGTGCCCGTGCTGAGCGCGGCGAGCTCCTGTTCGGCACAGTGGAAACCTGGCTGATCTGGAAGCTGACCGGCGGCAAAGTTCACGCGACGGATTATTCCAACGCCTCGCGTACCATGCTCTTCAACATCAATACGCTTACCTGGGATGACGAGATCCTGAAGGAACTCAATATTCCGAAATGCATGCTCCCGACTCCGATGCCCTCCAGCGGCCTGTTCGGAACGGCGGATCCGCAGCTGCTCGGCGGCTCGATCCCCATCACCGGCGCAGCCGGCGACCAGCAGTCTGCTCTGTTCGGCCAGACCTGCTTCAAGCCCGGCGAAGCCAAGAATACCTATGGCACCGGCTGCTTCATGCTGATGAACACCGGCGAGAAGCCCGTCTTCTCCAAGAACGGCCTGGTCACCACCATTGCATGGGGCTACGGCGGGAAAGTGGAGTACGCTCTGGAGGGCTCGATCTTTGTGGCCGGCGCTTCCATCCAGTGGCTGCGCGATCAGCTGAGAGTCATTGACTCCTCGCCCGATTCCGAGTACATGGCCCAGAAGGTAAAGGACACCAACGGCTGCTATGTCGTTCCGGCATTTACCGGCCTCGGCGCTCCGCACTGGGATCAATACGCACGCGGCGCGATCGTCGGTCTGACCCGCGGCTGNAACAAGTATCATATCATCCGCGCGACGCTGGACAGCCTGGCCTATCAGGTCAACGANGTCCTGACCGCGATGAAAGCCGACTCTGGCATTGATCTGGCTGCTCTGAAGGTTGACGGCGGCGCCTGCGCCAACAACTATCTGATGCAGACCCAGGCTGATATCATCAATGCGCCGGTCATGCGTCCGACCTGCGTCGAGACGACCGCCATGGGCGCCGCCTATCTCGCCGGCCTCGCTGTCGGTTACTGGCGTGATCGCGACGACGTTCTCAAGAACTGGGCAATCGACCGCGTGTTCAAGCCGGAGATCGCCGAGACAGAGCGTGCCGCCCGTGTCAAGGGCTGGAACAAGGCTGTCAAGTGCGCATACGGCTGGGCAAAGGACGAATAAGCCATCCCCGCAGTCTCAAAAATAAATTTTTGAAGTCAGAGAAGGAGGAAATTCCATCATGCTACCTTATGTTGCAGAATTCGTAGGTACTATGCTCCTGATCCTGCTGGGCGACGGCGTCGTTGCCAACGTTACGCTCAATAAATCCGGTATGAAGGGCGCCGGCTCCGTTCAGATCACCCTGGCCTGGGGCCTTGCGGTCATGCTTCCCGCGTTCGTGTTCGGCGCTGCTTCCGGCGCCAGCTTCAACCCGGCCCTGACCATTGCGCTGGCCGTCAACGGCAGCTTCGATTGGGCCATGGTCCCCGGCTACATTGTTGCGCAGATCGCCGGCGCGTTTGTCGGTGCCTGCCTCGTGTACATCCTCTTCAAGGACCAGTTCGACGCCACCACGGAACCGGGCACCAAGCTCGGCGTGTTCTCGACCGGCCCGGCTATCCCCAACATGTTCCGCAACTTCCTCAGTGAGATGATCGGCACCTTTGTTCTCGTCTTCACGATCCTCGGTCTGGCTCAGGTTCCTGAACTGAACGCCGGTGTTGCAAAGCTTCTCGTATTCGGCATCATCGTCTCCGTCGGCATGAGCCTTGGCGGCCTCACAGGCTACGCCATCAACCCCGCTCGTGACCTTGGTCCGCGTCTTGCCCATGCGATTCTCCCCATCAAGGGCAAGGGCTCCAGCAACTTTAAGTACGGCCTGATTGTCCCCGTCTTTGGACCGATCGTCGGCGCTCTGATCGCCGTCCTCGTCTACAGACTGATTCCCTGGTAATCATCCAGTCCCAACTCATATTTCAATATTGGCCCCATGAGAAATGTGCCGGGCAGTCCAACCTCTCACCGGAGGGTGGGACTGCCTGGCCTTTTTTGGAAGGTGAGGCCTAAAAAGGAGGCAACCCCCAGTGTATGATATTGTCATTATCGGCGCCGGTGTAACCGGCTGTTCCGTTGCGCGCTACCTCTCTCGTTATGACGCCAAGGTTTGCGTTGTGGAACGGGCAGAAGACGTCTGCTGCGGCACGTCCAAAGCAAACAGCGCCATTGTTCATGCAGGCTATGATGCCGCCCACGGAAGCCTGATGGCGAAGATGAATCTGATGGGCAATCTGATGTTTCCTGAACTGGCAAAGGAATTGGATTTTGCTTTTATCCAGAACGGAAGCCTTGTCGTCTGCATGCACGAGGAGGATCTCCCGAAGCTGCACGAGCTCTATGAGAACGGTGTGGCGAACGGCGTAAAGGAGCTCGAGGTCGTCGATGCAAAGCGCCTGCACGAGCTGGAGCCGCATGTGAGCAAGGATGCGGTTGCCGCGCTTTGGGCTCCGACCGGCGGCATTGTCTGTCCCTTCAACCTGACGATCGCTCTGGCGGAGAACGCCAACACGAACGGCGTGGAATTCCGCTTCAACACACAGGTTACGGGACTGTCGAAGAACAAGAATGGCTGGGCCGTGCAGACAAACGGCGGCATTCTCGACACGCGCTATGTGGTAAACGCAGCCGGCCTGTATTCCGACGTCATCCACAACATGGTGAGCGCCGACAAAATCCACATCACGCCAAGACGCGGCGATTACTGCCTGCTCGACAAGACAACAGGGGACTTCGTCAAGCACACGATCTTTCAACTCCCCGGCAAATACGGCAAGGGCGTGCTGGTCAGCCCGACGGTACACGGCAATACGATCGTAGGTCCGACGGCCATCGACATTGAGGACCGCGAGGGGACCAATACAACGGCGGAAGGCCTGAACGAACTGATTGAAAAAGCAGGCGGCACAGTTGACGGCCTGCCGATCCGCCAGGTCATCACCAGCTTTGCCGGCCTCCGCGCCCATGAGGATCACCATGAGTTCCGCATCGGTGAAGTCGCAGACGCTCCGCAGTTCATTGACTGCGCCGGTATTGAGTCTCCTGGCCTGACCTCCTCTCCCGCCATTGGCATTACAGTCGCCGATATGCTCCGCGACAAGCTGGATCTGAAGCCGAATCCGAACTTCTGCGGTACGCGGAAGGGCGTTCTCGACCCCAAGAAACTGACGCCTGAGGCGTATAACGAACTGATCCGCCGCGAGCCGGCCTACGGCCGTGTGATCTGCCGCTGCGAAACCGTGACGGAGGGCGAGATCCTCGACGCGATTCATCGTCCGCTCGGCGCGAAGAGTCTGGACGGCGTCAAGCGCCGCACGCGCGCCGGAATGGGCCGCTGCCAGGCCGGTTTCTGCAGCCCCCGTGTGATGGAAATTTTGGCGCGGGAACTCGGCGTGGAGCAGAACGAGATCACAAAATCCGGCGGTGCCTCCCGGCTGATCGTCGGAACGGCAAAAGACCGGATTTAAGGAGGCAGCGGCATGAAAAAATACGATATCGTCATCATCGGCGGCGGCCCTGCGGGCCTTGCCGCAGCTTCGGCCGCGTATGACGCCGGCCAAAAGAACATTCTGATTCTGGAACGGGACAACCTTCTGGGCGGCATTCTGAACCAGTGCATCCACAACGGCTTCGGCCTGCACACCTTCCACGAAGAGCTGACCGGGCCGGAATACGCGGCGCGTTACATTCAGCAGGTGGAGGAGCGCGGAATCGAATATAAGCTCAATACCATGGTGCTGAGCATCAGCGCGGAGAAAAAGATCACGGTGCTCAATAAAACGGACGGCCTGTTTGAAATCCAGGCAGGCGCGATCATTCTCGCCATGGGCTGCCGGGAGCGCAGCCGCGGCGCGCTGAACATTCCGGGTTTCCGTCCCGCAGGCATTTACAGTGCCGGCACGGCGCAGCGGCTCGTAAACATCGAAGGCTACATGCCCGGCCGGCGCGTCGTTATCCTCGGCAGCGGCGACATCGGCCTCATCATGGCCAGACGCCTGACGCTCGAGGGCGCGAAAGTTCTGGTCGTGGCGGAGCTGCTGCCGTTCTCCGGCGGNCTGAAGCGGAACATCGTGCAGTGCCTCAACGACTTTNATATTCCGCTCAAGCTCAGCCATACCGTGGTAAACATCGAGGGCAAGGAGCGTGTCTCCGGCGTCACCATCGCTGCAGTGGACGAGCACAACAAGCCGATTCCCGGTACGGAAGAGCACTATGACTGCGATACACTGCTGCTTTCCTGCGGCCTGATCCCGGAGAACGAGCTGTCCCGCGGCATGGGCGTCTCCATCAGCCGCGTGACGAACGGGCCGGATGTGAACGAAAGCCTGGAGACCTCAATTCCCGGCGTGTTTGCCGCCGGCAATGTGCTGCATGTACACGATCTGGTCGATTATGTCAGCGAAGAGGCCGCGGCGGCAGGCCGTGCGGCGGCAGCCTATGTGGCAGCCGGCTGCCGGGATGCCGAACGGCACGAAATTCCCATTGCATTTGAGGGAGGTCCCCGGTACACGGTGCCCGAGACCGTCGACCCCGCTTATATCCAGGATCATCTGACGATCCGCTACCGCGTCGGCGGCGTGATGAAGAACCGGGCTGTCAAGGTGTTTTTGGATGACGACGCTGTTCTGACGCGCAAGCGTAAGATCATGGCGCCGGGTGAAATGGAGGAGGTTCTCATCACAAAGGCCATGCTGGACGCGCATCCGAACCTTCAAAAGATCACCATCAAGGTCGAGGAGGGATAATCATGGAGAAAATCGAATTGACCTGCATCGGCTGCCCGATGGGCTGCGCCATCCGCGTGACCATGGAGGGCGGGACCGTCATAGAGATTACCGGCAATACCTGCAATCGCGGCGCCGAGTACGCAAAAAAAGAGGTCACAAATCCGACCCGTATCGTGACCAGCAGTGTTCGCGTCTGCGGAAGCAAAACGGGCGCCGTCACTGTCTCCTGCAAGACCAGGACCGACGTGCCGAAGGGCAAGATGTTCGAGGTCGTAAAGGGTTTAAAGAACGTGTCCGTGGCTGCTCCCGTCCGCATCGGAGACGTCATTCAGCACAATGCGGCCGGAACCGGCGTGGATATCATTGCGACGAAGTCCGTAGAGTAATTTCGGCAATTTTTCCTGTTTTTCGCCGGCAGTCTTGAAAATGGGACAAACCCATGATAACCTGATATCTGACCGGGTAACCGGAACATCCATCGGGTGAGGCTGCTTATGAATGATATTGGAAAAGTGATACTAGGTATCGCCATCCCGTTTTTGGGGACCACGCTGGGCGCGGCAATGGTATTCGTGCTCAAGGGCGAAATGAAGCCGCGGCTGCAGAAGTCGCTGCTCGGATTCGCCTCCGGCGTGATGATCGCAGCTTCCGTCTGGTCGCTGCTGATCCCCGCCATGGAGATGACAAAGGCCTCCGGCGGCGTCGTTTGGCTCCCTGCTGTCGCGGGTTTTCTGATCGGCATCGGTTTTTTGCTTTTACTTGATACGATCATCCCGCATCTGCACATGGATTCCGACCATCCGGAGGGCAGGCCGTCCAAGCTGGGCAAGTCGCTCATGCTGGTACTGGCTGTCACGCTGCACAACATCCCCGAGGGGATGGCTGTCGGCGTGGTGCTGGCGGGTATGCTTTCCGGCGGCAGCGTGATCACCGCCGCCGGCGCGTTTGCGCTTGCTGTCGGCATCGCGATCCAGAACTTCCCGGAGGGCGCGATCATCTCCATGCCTCTGATCGGCAGCGGTCTGTCCAAGGGCAAGGCTTTTCTCTACGGCTTTCTCTCCGGCGTTGTCGAGCCGATCGGCGCGATCCTCACGATCCTGCTGACACAGCTTGTCACGCCCGTGCTGCCCTATATTCTGTCTTTCGCCGCCGGCGCCATGATTTATGTGGTCGTGGAAGAACTGATTCCCGAAGCGCAGGCAGGGGAGCACACCAACATCGGAACCATCGGAACGGCGATCGGCTTTGCGCTCATGCTGTTTCTTGATGTGGCTCTGGGATAAAAGCAAGCGGCGCCGGACAATTGCCCGGCGCCGCATCCGTATTTTATCAGAATTTAACGGAAGAGAAATTGGTTGAGTCCCGTCTCGCTGGAATAGAGCCGGTCAACCTCGCCGTCGATTACATGCAGGAAAAGTTCTCCGGTCAGTCCGATTACGCAGCGCGAAAGATGGCCTGCGTGACATTCTCCCGTGATCTCATTGCCCAGTACCGCATGAAGATGGATGTAGATTTTCCCGTCCATCTGTGTCACATTTCCGGTGCAGGAGGCGATTTCGTAGGCGCCTATCAACTTCGTCGGGATGAATTTTCTTTGTTCCGGATCAAATATTCCGATTTCGGCTTCCCGTGCAGCCCCGATCCCGGTGACAGCGGCCAGCCGGATATGCTCCTGCTCACAGAGCTTTTTTATTCCTTCCAGCACTTCTTCTCCGCGATCGAGCCGCAAAACGCAGTCATTTTCAAATCTTCTGTATTCCATATAAACGCCTTTCCGCCGCGGGCCGTTTCAGAACGGCCCGTTTATTTTATCCCATTATAGGCTGTCGCCGGCTTCCTGTAAAGCCGCTGCGCACCCTGTCGAGAAAAAATAACATGCGTTTACATACGTCTCGAATATTTAATCGGGGTTTAACGGTGTCCGGATTTCAGATTTAAGAAAGAAGGCGTTAAATAAAGGCGTACTCAAAAGTGAGAATTCAAAAAAGGAGTGAATTTCATGAAAAAAACCATTGCGATTGTCCTTGCTGCAGTTCTGATTCTTGCAGCATTTTCCGCCTGTTCGGCCGGAAGCAAGACTGCGGCCGTCGCCGCGTCGGGCGGTCAGGCATCAAACGGCAGCGCAGCCGCGCTCAGCGGCTCCGTCTCCACAAACGGTTCAACCTCCATGGAAAAGGTGATCGGTGTTTTGCAGGAGCAGTTCATGAACGACAACCCGAACGTCAAAGTCACCTATGACGCCACCGGCTCCGGCACGGGCGTCGAGGCCGTTTCAAACGGCACGTGCGATATTGGCCTTGCCTCCAGGAAACTCAAGGATACCGAAACCGGTCTGACAGCCACCACAATCGCGCTTGACGGCATCGCCATTATCGTAAATGCCGACAACAAGCTGACCGACGTCAGCCTCGATCAGATTGCGAGCATGTTTACAGGAAAGACCACCAACTGGTCCGAACTTGGCGGAGCCGATCTGGAGATCGCCTGTATCGGCCGTGAGGCCGGCTCCGGTACGAGAGACGGCTTTGAATCCATCACTGGGACGGCAGACGCCTGCGTGCTTAAACAGGAGCTGACCTCGACCGGCGCTGTAATCGAAGCGGTTAAAAACAGCAAAAATGCCGTCGGCTATGCTTCTCTCTCTGCGGTCGAAGGCCAGGACGGCATCAGGATCCTGACCGTTGGCGGCGTGGAATGCTCCGAGCAGACCGTTCTGGATGGGAGTTATACAATTCAGCGTCCGTTCAATCTTGTCACCAAGGACGGCACAGCACTCTCTCCGGCGGCTCAGGCATTCTTCGATTATGCGACTTCTTCCGCGGCTTCCGATCTGATCCGTCAGGCCGGCGCGGTTCCGACCAGCAGCACCAAATCCTGAAATCTACGGAAGCCCCTGCGAACACAGGGACTTCCTCTCCGCAGGAGGAACACACTTGAAGCGAAAAATGGCTCTTGAAAACGGAATGAAGCTTCTGTTTTTAGTCTGCGGCATCGTGTCTGTCGCATTCGTGCTTCTCATCAGCGTCTATCTGATTATTGCCGGACTGCCGGCGATTCGGGAGATCGGCCTTGGCAATTTTCTATTCGGCACCAGGTGGGCGGCGACAGCCGCCGAACCTTCCTACGGCATTCTGCCGTTTATCCTGACATCTGTCTACGGAACAGCCGGGGCTGTCGTTCTCGGCGTTCCCCTCGGAATCCTGACNGCAGTGTTTCTGGCAAAGGTAGCGCCGCCGAAGCTTGCCGGAATTTTACACACGGCGGTGGAGCTGCTGGCCGGGATACCGTCCGTTGTATATGGTCTTGTTGGCATGATTCTTCTTGTGCCCGCAATCCAGAGAATATTTTCTCTGTCCTCCGGCGCGTGCCTGCTGGCGGCGATTATTGTGCTTGCCATTATGATTCTGCCGCCTGTCATCAACGTCTCCGAGACCGCCCTCCGCGCTGTGCCGAAAGAGTACGAGGAGGCCTCGCTCGCGCTGGGCGCCACCAAAATGGAGACCTGGTTCCGCGTTTCGCTTCACGCGGCCAAAAGCGGCATCGCCGCCGCGGTCGTGATGGGCATTGGCCGCGCGATCGGCGAGGCCATGGCGATCATCATGGTCTCCGGCAATGTGGCCAACATGCCGTCACTCACACAGTCCGTCCGGTTTTTAACGACGGCGATTGCCTCTGAAATGTCGTATGCGGCCTATGGCAGCCTGCAGCGTCAGGCACTGTTTTCCATCGGTCTCGTGCTGTTCCTGTTTATCATGCTTCTGAACGCTTTTTTAAATCTGGTTATTAAACGGGGAGGGAAGCAGTCATGAATTGCCTTTCCGCAAAAAGGAAGTTCCGCGACGGCTTCCTGAAGATTTTGCTTTCTATCTGCGCGGCACTGACTGCCGGGCTTCTGGTCGTGATCATCGGCACGATTCTTCTGCGAGGCGTCGGGGGACTCACCTGGAAGCTGCTTACGAGCCAGACCAGTTATCTCGCAAACACCATCGGCATCTTGCCGAATATCCTCAATACGCTTTATATGATCATGGTCGCCATGGTGATCGCGCTGCCGGTCGGTGTGGGCGCGGCCATCTATCTGACGGAGTATGCCGCCAACGCCAGATTCGTGCGCCTCGTCGAATTTGCGACTGAGACGCTGACCGGCATCCCGTCGATCATCTTCGGTCTTGTCGGAATGCTGCTGTTCATCCAGATCATGGGGCTGCAGCAGGGTATCCTCGCGGGCGGCCTGACGCTGGTCGTCATGGTGCTGCCGACCGTGATCCGTACGACGCAGGAGAGCCTCAAAACGGTACCCGCCGCCTATCGCGAGGGCGCGCTGGCCCTGGGGTCCGGAAAGTGGAGGATGATTCGCACCGTCGTGCTGCCCAATGCGATGGACGGCATTATCACGGGCTGCATCCTGTCCGTCGGACGGATCGTGGGTGAATCGGCTGCGCTGCTCTTTACGGCCGGATTCGGTCTCGTGCTGAACGGCTTTATTGAGTCTTTGCAGTCGTCCTCCGCGACACTTACGGTTGCGCTCTATATCTATGCCAGCGAGCGCGGGGAGACGGGCGTCGCCTTCTCGATCGCCTGCATCCTGCTGGCCTTGACATTTCTTTTGAATCTGGCGGCAAACCAGGCGGGCAAACATCTGAATCTCTGGTACGGAGATCATCAGGCGCTCCGCGATATCGCGATCCGGATACCGGAGCACCAGGTGACCGCACTGATCGGTCCGTCCGGCTGCGGAAAATCGACGTTNCTCAAGACGCTGAACCGGATGAACGATCTGATCCCCGGCGTCCGGGTCACGGGGAGCGTGCTCTATCATGATCTGGATCTCTATCACGCCGAGACGGACGTGACCTGGCTCAGAAAGCAGATCGGGATGGTGTTCCAAAAGGCGAATCCCTTCCCGATGAGCATTTACGACAACGTCGCTTACGGGCCAAGAACGCACGGCATCCGCGACCGGAAGAAGCTGGACGAACTCGTGGAAACCTCGCTGAGAAACGCTGCGATCTGGGATGAAGTGAAGGATCGTCTGCGCCTGAGCGCGCTCGGACTTTCCGGCGGGCAGCAGCAGCGCCTCTGCATCGCGCGAGCGCTGGCGGTTGAACCGGAGATTCTGCTGATGGACGAGTCCACCTCTGCGCTTGACCCGATCTCCACTTCTAAAATAGAGGACTTGATTGCGGAGCTGAAGAAATGCTATACTGTCGTCATGGTCACGCACAACATGCAGCAGGCGGTGCGCGTCTCCGATAAAACGGCGTTTTTTCTGCTTGGCGAACTGGTCGAATACGGCGATACCGAAAAAATATTCAGTATGCCCTCTAAAAAGAAGACAGAGGACTATATTTCGGGGAGGTTCGGCTGATGAGAAAGCAGTATGAAGAACAGCTGGCCATTCTGCACCGGGAACTCATCACAATGGGGCAGATGTGCGAGGAAGCCATCACAAGCGCGGTACGCTCGCTCACGCAGAACGACCGCGAGCTGACGGGCCATGTTTTTGAGGTCGACGCCGGCATCGACAAAAAGGAAC
>JGI20225J20221_1000998_pt1 | contig 35202 bp, 33 predicted proteins | sample BioMet4_FD_20221 | JGI IMG/M metagenome (IMG submission 20221)
TATTAACAGAGGTGATGTCAAAGCGTCCGATTTTGCAGCCGATGATATGACCAATCTCAATAAAGAGCGCGTTGATCAGAATGCCAATCACCACGGCGGCCAGCACGAAAAGAATGTTGTTGAAAGGCGGAATACCGAATTTAGATGAGGCGGTTCCCGAATCGTTGAAGTAGGGACGCAAAACCCCAAAACCGACTCCGCAGGCTAAGCCAAGCATCAAAACGTAGGCTACATAACCCATCGCATCATTTTTCTTCATAAAGAAATCCTCCTGAGATCAAAGACAAAGGCGGTAAACCGCTTCAATGTCTTGCTCGTTTAGTGATTGGGGGCAACAGCCAATCACATGTGTTCCGTTGCCGCTGGCTAAACGCGCTAACTCTGGGAGGTCAGCTTCTTCGATTCCCACCTCGCGAAGGGATGTGGGCATGCCGATGGAAAGATAGAACTCTTTCATCGCATTGATACCCATTATAGCGGCTTTTTTATCGTCTTCTACACTTATGTTAAAGAGTCGACGGGCTAATTTCGCAAATTTCGGAGTAGCTTTTTCGTAGACGTAGCGGCTCCAGCCGAGGTAGCAAATCGCGATGCCAGCTCCGTGGGTAACCTCATTTTTATACCCCGAAACGGCATGCTCGAGGGGATGGATGACGAAGGGGGCTTTCTTGCCTAAACCCGTCAAGCCATCATGCGAGAGAGAAGAGTCAATCATCAAAGCGGCGCGTGCATCATAATCGGTTGGGTTTTGCAAGGATTTTTGACCAGCCGCCATCACGTTAGCGCAAAGGTCAAGTGCCCACTCATCAGAAAGTTGGTAGTTATCCGAGGCATTAAAATAACGTTCCAATGAATGCATCATGATATCGGCAATCCCCGCAGCGGTCTGATAGGCGGGAACCCCATACGTCAATTCCGGATCTTCGATGGCGAATAGCGGACGGATCACCGGACTATTGAAGCCTTGCTTAATCTTACTGACGTCGTCGGAAATAACGCAGGAATCGCTTGATTCGCTTCCGGCGGCCGCAATCGTCAAAATAACGCCAACGGGCAGCGTCTTGGTCGGATTGAGTTTGTGCAGATTGAAATCAAAGGGATCGCCCCCGTAATAAAAGGAAACGCCAACGGCTTTGGCGACATCGACCACCGATCCGCCACCAACGGCCAATAAAGCATCGATTTTTTCTTGTTGAGCAAGAACGCGGCCTTCCGCAACGAAGTGTTTATCGGGGTTTGGAGTAATTCCCTTCAACTCAACGTGAGCGATTTTCGCTTGATCAAGAGCGGCGATGACTTTAGCACGGAGGCCGCTACGAACGATTGAGCCACCCCCATAAACAATCAGCACTTTTTTAAAGCCATAGCCCGAAAGAATCTCGCCCACCTTAGTTTCGCTTTGATGGCCGAAGATGATCCGGGTTGGCATCTGAAAATCAAAATCAATCATTTATTCTTCTCCTCTTTGGCGAGTTCAATGAGCGCCGGGAATAAAGAAGATAAGGAGGCCGTGACGAACTTCTTCATCGTTTTCTCGAATTTGACAGGAGTCAAACGGACGTCTTTAAAGCAATAGCCGAACTCGTCGCTGACGATTTTGGCGTAGCGACGAGCAACGTTGCGGTAGGAGTCTTTTTGCAAGCCGTAATTGTTGTTGGCTGAGAGAATCGAGAAGACTTTTGCGGTAATTTTGCTGTAGAAGAAATCGTCGACGAGGTCGCGGGCGGCCGAGTTGTAAGATGAGCGAAGAAAAACGAAGTTATCCTTGGCATAGTCGAGAAAAACGAGGAGGGCATCCGGGATCTCTCTTGCTTTATCGAGTCCAGCGATGTCCTCATTCAAAAAGATCGCGGCCAAAAGATCGTAGATGTCCTGGTAATGGTAATAAAACGTTTGCCGGTGACAACCGCATTTATCGCACAAAACAGTGACGTTGATCTCCTCGAGGGGCTTGGAGAGCATCATCTCTTTGAGCGCGTATTTAAATTTGGCCTCGGTCGTCATAGCCCTCTCTCTGCCTTACAAAGTAAAGCATACTCCTTGGCGATTTGCGCTCCAAGTTTCGCGTTATTGACCACCAGATGAATGTTGGTATCCAAACTCTTGCCGCCCGTCAACTCGACAATCCGCTTTAAAAGATAGGGGGTGACATCCTTGCCTTTGATGTCCTTTTCGTTGGCTTCTTTGATGGCTTGGTTAATTAGGCCATCAATATACTCATGCGAGAGCGCGTCTTCTTCCGGGACGGGGTTGGCAATGAGGATTCCGCCCGTTAAACCGAAGTCCCGTTTGGCTTTGATGATCGCCGCCGCCTCTTTCGGTGATTGGAATGCATAGTCAACGGGCTTGCCGGATTTTCGGCAATAGAAGTTGGCAAAATCTTTTTCCTTATACGAAAGGACTGAAACGCCTTGGGTCTCCAAAACCTCAAGGGTCTTATCAATATCAAGGATAGCTTTGGCTCCAGCGAACCGGTGACCGTTGTTTGCGCCGGAGCCAAAGCTATCCTTGATATTGATAAGACCCTTGAGGTGTTAGAAATTCGCGAAGGTTGGCGACTGGTAAGAAAGAACGGTAACACCTTGGGTTTCTAACACCTCAAGGGTCTTATCAATATCGAGGATGGCTTTGCAACCCGCGCAGACCACCGTCACCGGTTCCGCCCCGAGTTCATAGAGATCGCGGGAGACATCCCAGGTTTCGCTCGCGCCTCGATGGACGCCGCCGATGCCGCCGGTCACAAACACTTCGATGCCGGCCGCTTTGGCCATCAAAATGGTTGCGGAAACCGTCGTGGCACCCCATTGCTTCGTTGCAATGATGATCGGCAAGTCGCGTTTTGAAACTTTAGCGATGCCCTTGGTTTTGCCAAAGAGTTCGATCTCATCCGGCGTCATGCCAACAATCGGCTCGCCAGCAATGATGCCCATCGTCGCTGGAATCGCTCCGTTTTCCCGTACCGTTTTTTCAACGAGCAGGGCCGTTTCCACATTCTTCGGATACGGCATGCCGTGCGAAATAATCGTGCTCTCCAAGGCAACAACTGGCCGGCCCTCTTTTAAGGCAAGAGCCACTTCGGGATTGATTTTCATTGTTCAGAACCTCCTCTCTGCAAATCATACTTTGCAGAAATATGTCGGCTTCCCCAATCCAAGAGGAAGTAAGCAGCAATCATCGCGACCAAAGTCACCCCACCAACGACCATCTGCGAAAGATTGATATTGTAGGTAATGCCGAAGAGCTCGCGCCAGTTCTTGAGGTGAATGATGTTGGTGAAATAGATGTCGAGGAAGAAGAAGAGCACCCCGAAAAACATCATGGCCACGAAAACAATCGTCCGGTAATTATCGAACGGAAGCGAGACGCGGAAGAGAACGCAATAACTGAGGGCAGTGAAGGTAATGACCGACAAAGTCCGGGCAGCGTCGTCATCCATGAATTCCTTAGAAATCGCGTGGGAGATAAAGAAAACCGAAACCGCCAAGATGCAAACGATGCCACCCGGGGCAGACTTCGATAAAACGTTGCGGAGATAGCTGCCTTTAAGGCGTTCTTTCGAAGGCTGAAGTGAAAGGAAGAGCCCGCCCCCGCCGATTGTCACAATCTCCCAAACATACATATTGTTGGTGGAAAAAGGATAGGCGTTCGGTTCGTTGGCCACCCAACTGACGACCAAAAAAATCATAGTCATTGCAACCGCAAAGACGGTCTTTGTTAAAAACAATGTGGCGGTCCGTTGCAAGTTGTTGATGACACGACGTCCTTCGGCGACGACATCAGGAAGCTTCGAGAAATCATTATCAAGACTAACGATATGAGCGACGTTGCGAGCTGCGGAAGAGCCCGAAGCCATGGCAATCGAACAATCGGCGTCTTTCAACGCCAGGATGTCATTGACGCCATCCCCCGTCATAGCAACCTTGTGCCCTTTGTCACGAAGGGCGGAAACGATCAACGCTTTCTGCTCTGGTTTAACCCGGCCGAAAACAGCGTATTTGTCGATCAAGGACGGGATATCTTCGTCTTTCACTTTATCCATCTCGATATAGTGGTCGGCATGAGGAACCCCAACCTCGAGAGCAATCTGCGAAACCGTCAAAGGGTTATCGCCGCTGATGACTTTGATGTCGACACCATTGTCGCGGAACCAACCGATTGTCTTACCGGCATCCGGCTTGACATGATCCGAAAGGCAAAGAAGGGCAATGAGCTGGGATTTGACAGGGATTTCACCTTTTCTCAAAGGGTTTTTATTGAAATAAATCGCAACAACCCGATAGCCTTTGCTTGCTAAGAAAGCGACCATTTTATCGCCAGCGGGGCAAGGGATTGCATCGACAAAACCCGGCGCTCCTAAGATGAAGGTCCCAACGCCTTCAAAATACGCAGCGCTGAACTTGTGAGCGGAATCAAACGGCATGTTTTCTTTAGCGTGATAAGGCGCGGCTTGATAAGCGGCTTTAATCGCTTTGGCGGTCGCGTTATCGTCTCCGGTCGCTTTACAGAGCGAAGCCAGGTGTTCCTGAATCTCCGCGTTGGAAAGCTTCGAAACATTGATGAAATCCTTAACCGAAAGATTGCCATCCGTTAAAGTCCCCGTCTTATCAAAGCAGATCGTATCGACACGGGCCAGCATCTCCAAGGAGTAAAGTTCCTGAACGTTCATCCGTTTTTTGGCGAGATTGATCACGCCGATACCCAAGGTCAATGAAGTTAAAAGATAAAGGCCGGCCGGGATCATCGCTTCCATCGACCCACTCAAGGTATGGCCAACAAAATATTTGTAGTCTTGATACGTGATCTGACCGGTTTTGGCCCAAGTCGTGACGAGCCAAGTGACCGCCATGGCGACCCCCAAGACAATCGCGATGACGCCTGTCGTCCAGAAAATCTTGAGCGAAGAGGATTTCAATTCGCTATTTGGCCTTTCAAATCGTTTCGCGGAATCCTGCAAACCCTCGGCGTAATTTGCAATTCCAACACGGTTTACCCGAACATAAGCTTTGCCCGAAACGACAAACGAGCCGGAAAACACTTGGGCGCCAACCAGTTTGGAAACAGCATCGGATTCGCCAGTGAGAAGGGACTCATCAACATTGATTTTGCCATTGACTACCAGCGCATCGGCGCAGATTTGATCGCCAGCGGACAAGACGACGATGTCGCCTAAAACCACTTCGTCTACTGGGAGATCGCTTTGCTTAGCGTCCCGAATAACGCTGACTTTCGGGTCGGTCACCAAACGCAATTTNTCAACTAAATGACGGGCGCGAATATCGGTGATNAGNCCCAAAACAATGTTGCAGATAATCGGCAAAAGAAAGAAATACGATTTATAGTCGATTTTGGCGATNACCATCAAGAGGGCAATGCCAAAGAANACCATATTAAAGAAGGAGAAGAAATTATCGCAGAAAATCTGCCAATATGTCTTGGTGACTTTCTTCGGCGTTTTGTTAACAAAACCCTCGGCTTCGCGTTCCTTAATCTGTTCAGAAGAAAGGCCAGCCATGAAATCCGCTTCGATGAGGGGGGCGCTTTCAATCGCCTTTAAAAATTCCTCTTTCTTCCGGCTGGTCATTATTCGGTCCTCAAAGCCACAACCGGATCTTTCTTGGCGGCGATCCGCGAAGGAATAAAGCCTGAGACAAGAGCAAGAAGAACACCGAGGGCAATCAAAATCAAGGCGTGCCAAGGATTGAGCGAGGCGATATTGGTCAAATTGTTGCCCGGGAATTGATGATCCAGAATCAGGTTAATGGGGATACAGGCCAAATAGGTGAAGGCAACGCCGAAAAGCCCCGCCGAAAAGCCAATGATGGTGCACTCGGCTTCAAAAAGACGACCCACATCTTTCTTCCGAGCGCCACAGGCGCGCAGAATACCAATTTCTTTGGTCCGTTCCACCACCGAAACATACGTGATGATGCCCGTCATAACCGAACTGACGACGAGGGATATCGCGGCAAAGACAATCAAAACAACAGAGATGACCTGAATCAAAATCCCCAGAGAGCCGGTGAAGGTCGACATAATGTCGCTATAGAGGATCTGATCTTCTTTATCCTTGCCGGTATTATAATCATCGAGGTAAGCGTGGAGAGCGTCTTTGGTTGTTAATGAGGCCGGGAAGACAAGAATTGAGGAAACAAGGGCGTAACCATTGAAGTAAGCAAGGAAATCCACCGCATTCCAATCAGCTGTCCCCTGATTGTAGAAAGCCGGGGTCGTAAGCTGATTCTTCCAGAAAGCAATGAAGCGAATCCAAACTTCGTCGTTGTCGCTATAGGCCGCAGAAGGAGTATCAGGGATGCCACTGATCTCGGCCTCCTTAAAGTCTCCGCCCACGTAATGGTTGAGGATTAAAAATGACGAAAAGTTCGTCCCATAGGGCGTCTCAGTATTCCAAACGCTAAAATAGCGGAAAGTAAAGGCGCTCGAAAGAAGGGTGCTGATACTGCTTTCAGAGATGCTCGAACTCGATAGCGAGAGGAGTTGCTTTTTCAAGGCGACAATACCGTCTTCTGGATTGTAATCCTCTTTGGTTGTCGCGTCATTGGCGTTGGCGTCGTGGTTGTTGATGTAATAATTTTCCGAAGCATATTGAGCGATGTTCGCCCCTGCGCCGCCCTCGGCGGTGTCGGCCACAATCTCGTCTTTAAGGGAAGAAAGGTAGCCTATGGAAGAGGGCATAAGTGAGATATAAGAGGATTCGGTTGGCCGCAAAACGCCGACAATTTTCAAATTAATGGGGTGATAAGTCGCGTCGTCGTTGTACACCTGGCCATAATTAAAACCACTAACGTTGTTAAAGACCGTCGGGGATGCCTCTTTGTAATAGTGAATCGTTTTCTTGACGGGGGTCGCATCGATTTTAATGTCATCAACGCTTTTCGCCGTAGGAGGGATCGTAATATTGTCGATGTTCCAAGCCCAATAATCTTTGGATTTGGCGGTATCGTTGCCTGCGCTATCTTTCATTTGGTAATAGTCGCTTTGACGATAGGCTTTATAGGGCTTATAGGCCGTATCGCCATCGCCGTCATAAACCAAATCAGCAAAGTCGAGCGTCGACACGGAAGACGGAGTCGAATCATAATTCAAAATGCCAAGGCTTCTTAAGGTAGAGTACTCAATTCGGTTATAACGATCGGTGATTAAAACGATTTCGTCGGGGTTCTGCGGGAATTTTCCGTAGATGACGTTATACATCGACGAGAGACCTTTTTCTTCGCCATAGAGTTCGTGAAAAATCGTTGAAGGCAAACCTGTCGCAGAGCCAACCATGCTTGACGCGGAATTCACGCTGGAATACTGGTTGACCACTTCGGCAACTGGTTTCCCGAAATCGTCGAAGGCGTTGCCGTCCTGGGTCAAAATGTGGAAATTGAGACTGATACGGTTGAACATAATCGAACGAGCCCACCCCTTATCCACGGTCTTCTGCACATAGTTGAAATAATCTTGGGTGTAATTGTTCCGATGGACGACGTAAGCGGAGGAAGAGGTATTGTAGACGTGAATTTTATCATCGCTAGGATACTCAACGAAATTGCCACTATCAGTAGGCAAATAGCTATAATCGACCGGTGAAATCGTTATTGGGACGCTCGACGCCACCGAACCTTCAACGTTATCAACATAATTGGTGAAACCATTCGAAACAGCCAAAACGAGGGCGACACCAATGATGCCGATCGAAGAAGCGACCGCGGTTAAAACCGTCCGGGCTTTCTTGGTGCCAATGCTCAAGAAGGATGAACGAAGAGCGGTCACGAAACTCATCGCTGTCTTCTTGCTGATTTCTTTGCCGGTTGGCGTGAGGCTATCAACCTTTAATGGGGCGCTGTCTTTGACGATGACGCCATCTTTCATTTCGATGATGCGATCGGCGAATTGATCGGCTAAATCCCGGTTGTGAGTCACCATGATGACCAGACGATCGGCGGCGATTCCCTTGAGCATCTCCATCACCTGAAGCGAGGTGCCTGAATCAAGCGCGCCGGTTGGCTCGTCGGCCAAAACGATCTTCGGATTATTGATAACGGCTCGGGCCAAGGCGATGCGTTGCATCTGGCCACCGGAAAGTTGATTAGGCCGTTTCTTGGCGCTTTCCTCGAGGCCGACGCTCTTAAGGGCGGCCAGCGCCCGTTCGTTTCTCTCTTGCTTGGAAACACCATTCAAAAGCAGGGAAACCTCAACGTTCTGCAAGACGTTTTCGTGCGGGATCAGATTGTAGCTTTGAAAGACGAAACCAACCCGTTCATTCCGATAGCCGTCCCATTCGCGGTCAGTGAATTCTTTGGTGCTTTTGCCTTCAATCAAAAGGTCGCCTGAGGTGTAATGATCAAGCCCACCGATAATGTTGAGCAAAGTGGTTTTGCCACAGCCTGAGGGCCCCAAGATCGCCACAAAACCCCGGCTCGGAAAAGCCAAGGTAACATCCTTGAGGGCGGTGAAGGGTTTATCGTCGACAAAATAATCTTTTTTTATGTGGCTTAACGCGAGAGCCACATCTTGTTTCGCGTTCGTTTTATTCTCATTAACGGAGGTCGCGTTCCCGGTTAAAGAAATCTTTTTCTCGTCCATAAATCGTCCTTTAAAAGCAAAAGCCAGCCCGCATCGGCTTCTTTGCGTTTTGACTTTCCTTTTTCCTTTGAAACATAGTTTGCAAAAAATATTGCGCCATAATATAGCACGAAAAAGACGGCTTGTTACCTATATTTTTTGTCTTTTTTTATACGCTGTAATAAAGGCTAGTGATTATCGGAACTTCGCGTTGAAAATTAATTTTTATTTCTTCTATTGAAGAAAAAAGTTTTTAAGAGTATGGCGCAATCGTCTCCTAAGATGCCGCGCGAGAGCAAAGGTCTTTCGCCGAGGGATGGATCGTCGTAAATAAAATGATGAGCACTGATAGCGCCGTCGCGCGGATCTTCGGCTCCATAAACAAGGCGGTAGATCCCCGCTTGTTGAATCGCTGAGGCGCACATCAAACAAGGTTCGAGGGTCACGTAAAGCGTCGCACCAGTCAAGCGCCAGTTGCCAACCGCCTTGCCCGCCGCCCTCAACGCCTCAATCTCCGCGTGGGAAGAGACGTCCTTTTTCTTTTCGCGCTGGTTATAGCCCCGCGCGATGATTTTCCCATCCAAAACCACCACCGCTCCGATGGGAACTTCGCCTAATCGAAGGGCTTTTTCCCCGGATTTCAGCGCTTCGCGCATGTAATCTTCATCATTCATAGCTTTCATTATATAGGATAAGAAAAACCACCGCACAGGGGATCTAATCTTAAGGCTGCTACCTTCCGGTCCTGACCTGGTTCGAAGGGTTCTCCTCGCGATGGCGTTTCTATTATATCGAATTATTTATTATTTGACAGGTTTTAAGACGCTGATGCCACCCATCCAAGGGCGAAGCACCTCAGGGATGAGGACGGAGCCATCCGCCTGCTGGAACTGTTCCAAGATCGCCGGAAAGACCCGTGAAGTAGCAAGACCAGAGCCGTTGAGCGTGTGGCAATAATGGGTTTTGCCTTCGTGATCCTTATAACGGATCATNCCGCGNCNNGCNTGNTAATCACGGGCNTTNGAAACGCTNGAGACTTCCTTNTANATATGCATCGANGGGATNNAGACTTCGATATCGTANGTNCGNGCCATCGAGTGCGAGCAATCGCCGGCCGCCAACTTATCGACTTGGTAGCAAAGACCCAAGCCCTCAACGAGTTTCTGGGCTTTCTTGACGAGTTCTTCAAAAGCAACATCGCTGCCATCGTCGGTGGTGTACTGCACCATTTCAACTTTGTTGAACTGATAGCCGCGCACCATGCCGCGCTCATCGGCGTGATAGCTGAGGCTTTCGTTGCGATAGCACGGAGTGTAAGCAAAGAATTTCTTCGGGAGATCATCGATCGAAAGAATCTCGTTGCGGTAAATGTTGACGAGAGCGGTTTCGGCGGTCGGCAGCATGAATTTTCGCGGATTGGTGCCGTCGACCCAAAAGACATCGTTCTTGAACTTCGGGAACTGGCCAGCGGTATAGCCGCTTTCTTCGTTGAGCATGTGCGGCGGCAGGATGAAGGTGTAGCCATCGGCGAGATGTTGGGCGATGAAATAGTTGAGTAAAGCCCATTCGAGCTGAGCGCCTAAGCCAGTGTACATCCAAGTTCCCGACGAGGAGATCTTGACGCCACGTTTGTAATCGATAAGGCCAAGGCTCTCTTCAAGTTCGACGTGATCCTTCGGTTTGAAGCCATCGAACGTCGGTTCTTTGCCAAAATGGAAAATCGGATGGTTGTTCTCTTTTTCGCCGGGAAGCAAATCGGGATCCGGCATATTCGGCAGCACTTCGACTTGAGCTTGGATGTCGGCCTCGACTTTGGCGAGTTCGGTTTCCTTGTCTTTGTTTTTGGCCGCTAAATCACGGACTCTAGCAAAGATATCCTGGATATCGCCACCCGCTTTTTTAACGGCGGGAACGCTGGCGGAAAGACGGTTCTGCTCCGCTTTGTTACTCTCGACCTCTTTGAGGAGATCGCGCCGGAGCTGGAACAACTTGAGAAGGGGGGCCGGATCGAAATCCCAGCCCTTTTTCGCCAAGGCTGCTTTGACGTAGTCTGGCTTTTCTTCGATCAGCTTCAAATCCAACATACTTATTCCTCCGAGCCCTTCAATAAGGACTCATACATAGCCTTCAACTGCTGGCCCACTTTCGCTAAGGAACAGTTCTTGGCTTTCCGATACCCCTCAATTATAGTCGGGGTCACTTTCCCCGCGCAGTAACTTTCGATGGCTTTGGCGACTTTGTCGGTGCTCGTGTAGCAATAGGCGTTCTTCTTATCTTCGATGACATCCCCCGATAAAGGTATGCCATAGGCAATGATCTGCGTTTTGCTGGCCATCGCTTCAAGGGCGAGTAGTTGATCGCTCCTCGGCGAAGGAAAGGAGAGATAGACGCTGGCGTTAATCATCGCACTGCGGAAGACGTCGTCTTCGAGTAGATCGAGGTAGCGGCAATTCGCTGAAGCGTTCTTGCTGAGACGCTTTTGATTGGCGTCGCCGACCAAGCCGTGCCGAACTCCGGCGAAGAAAAAGCGAATTTTCGGGCAGGCTTTTGACACCGCATCGAACTCTTCCAAAACGTCAGTATCTTCGTAATCCCCAACTGAAAAGACGTATTTTTCGCCTTCAGAGAAGCGAAGATAGCGATAAACAACCCCAGTTTCAACCGGATCGCTTTTTTCGAAGCGGGCCATGTTGACGCCTGAGGAGAGAATGGCGAAGTGCGGGTTTTTGATCCCCGCCTGCACCAGGGCGTCCTTCGCCCCCTCGCACGGAACCAAGATGAGATCGGCTCCTTCGAGGAGGCGTTCGGCTTTGCCCCGCAGGGAGTAAAACCCATCAGGATCTTTTTGAAAGTAGCGAGTGGATGGATCGAATTCGCTATAGAGCGCGCTAACGACGACTTTGAGGCCATCGAGCTTCGCGTCATGCATTTTTGCTTCGTCTTCCGGCGATAACAGATGGAGCAGGTCGGGCAANGCAAACAGGCTCTCCACCCAGACCACACCGGCAAGTTCCAAGGAGCCTTTGATGTTTTTCCTTAGGCGGGTCGCCACAAAGCGATCGGCCTTTCTNCCTGGATTAAAGTACACTAAGGCTTTCATAGTATCAGATATCGTCGTCTCCGCCTTTTTTGCCGTTTCCGCTCACGCCATCTTCGCTCGAGGCATCTTCATCGATGTCATCAGGCGTCGGCATCTTCGCGGNGGCTTTCGGGGCTTCGTCTTCACTCATCAGGGCGGGATTGACCTCGTCATCAGCGGCGGGCGTTTCCTCTTCGACTGGCGCGTTCGGATCTTCGTGAGGAACAATCGCTAATGACGCGACTTTGTGGCGTGGCTCAAGGGTAATGACCTTCACGCCTTGGGTGTTGCGACCCGCAACCTTCACCTGATCAAGCGGAGTCCGAATGACGATGCCGCCGGTCGTGATGACCATCAGGTCTTCGTCACCATGAACCGCTCGCATCGCAGTGAGTTCGCCATTCTTTTCCGAACTCTTTAACGAGATGACGCCTTTGGCGCCGCGAGTGGTGAGACGGTAGCCATCGTAGTGGTGGCCATCGGGAGTGTCGGTATCTTTGGCGTAGGAGATCTTGCCATAGCCAAGCGAAGTCAAAACCAAGATTTTATCGCCTTCAAGCGAAGTGGTGATGTCGACAAGGTGCGAACCATCTTTGAGGTTCATGCCGCTGACGCCCGCTGCGCTCCGGCCCATCGCTCGAACGCCATCCTCCATAAAGGAGCAGACTTTGCCGTTGCTCGAGGCGAGNGAGATGATCGCGGTTCCATTGGTCCGTTTGACATCGAGGAGCTGGTCGCCTTCGCGGAGACCCAGCGCCCGTTTGCCGTTCTTGTGGATTGAAGCGAATTCGCTGAGTTTCGTCCGTTTGACAACGCCATTGACCGTTGCAAAGAAGAGGAAGTCGCTTTCTGGGTAATCATCGCACGGAACAATCGAGATAACCTTCTCGTCTTGGTCGAGGTTCAAGAGGTTGATCGCCGGCATGCCTTTGGCATCGCGGGCGCCGTCGGGGATCATGTAACCCCGCAAGGTGTAAACGCTGCCTAAGGACGTAAAGAATAAGAGGTCGGTGTGAGTCTTGGTGTGGAGCATGATGTTGACCGTGTCCCCCGCCGTCGTCGAAATGCCTTTGACGCCGCGACCGCCGCGATTTTGCGCGCGGAAAGTCTGGTCGGACATCCGTTTGAGATAGCCGTTTTTAGTCAAAACAACGATGATCTCGTCTTGGGGGATCAAATCTTCGTTATCGATATTGGCAGCCTCGTCTGAGATGTCGGTCAGGCGCTTATCGCCGAATTTGTCTTTGATTTCGTCCAACTCTTTGATCATGAGATCAACGATGTTGTCTTTGCTGGAGAGAAGCCGATTGTACTCTGCGATGTTCTTGGTGAGTTCCGTGTGTTCGTCTTGCAACTTGGATTGCTCCAAACCCTCAAGGCGGCGAAGGGTCATCGCCAAGATCGCGTCAGTCTGATCGTCAGTGAAACCAAAGCTTTCGTTCAAACGCCGCTTCGATTCGTCATCGGTCTTCGAATCCCGAATGATGTGAATGACTTCGTCGATGTGATCGTGGCAGGTGATAAGGCCGACGACGATGTGATCGCGCTGCGAATCCCGCTTCAACAAGAATTGGGTCCGACGCGTCAAAACGGAAATCTGGAAATCAACGTAGTTTTGAAGTAAGGCAGTGATCGGAAGAATCTTCGGCGCGCCCTCGACAAGGCAGAGATTGATGACGCCGAAATTGATTTGGAGCTGGGTGTGCTTCAATAAATTGTTGGCCACCACCTCCGGAACCGAATCGCGTTTGACTTCGATGACGACCCGGATGCCTTCCTTGTTCGACTCATCACGAATATCGGTGATACCATCGATGACTTTATCGCGAACGAGTTGAGCCATGTTCTCGATCATCATCGCTTTGTTCACCTGATAAGGAATCTCGGTGACGATGATGCGGGCTTTGCCTGTATCTTCTTCTTCGATGTGGTATTTGCTGCGGATGGTGACCGAGCCGGTGCCGGTTGTGAAATAGTCCAAGATGCCTTTGCGGCCCAAGATGACGCCACCAGTCGGGAAATCAGGACCGTGGAGATAATTTTGCATGATCTCAAGCGGGGTCAACGCCGGATTCTTGGCGATGGCCACCACNGCATCGATTGCTTCGCTGAGGTTGTGAGGCGGCATGTTGGTCGCCATNCCAACCGCGATGCCTTCCGAGCCATTGACGAGAAGNTTCGGAAAACGCGAAGGCAGAACCTCTGGTTCTTTTTCGGTGCCATCGTAGTTGTCGACGAAGTTGACGGTGCCTTTTTCCAAATCGCGGACCATTTCGACCGAGAGGCGGTTCATCCGGGCTTCGGTGTAACGCATGGCCGCGGCCTCATCACCGTCGATGGAACCAAAGTTGCCGTGTCCATCGACCAAGGTGTAACGCATCGAGAAAGGCTGGGCTAAGCGAACGAGGGTGCCGTATAAAGCGGCGTCGCCGTGCGGGTGGTATTTGCCCATGACATCACCGACGATACGGGCGGACTTCTTGTAAGGTTTGCCCGGCTCAATGCCTTCTTCGTTCATCCCAAAGATGATGCGGCGTTGAACGGGTTTCAAACCATCGCGAACGTCCGGAATGGCCCGGGAGACGATAACGGACATCGAATATGAAAGGAAGGCGGTCTGGACTTCGTCGGTCACTTCGCGGTCAATCAAGGACGGCACAATGCCAGCGACTGCCGTGCTTTGCTCTTTTTCCTCAGGGGTCTCGCTGTTAGCGGGGGCCGCGGGGTTGTTTTTGTTATCTTCGTTATCCATTTGTTCTTCCTCCTATCAGATATCGAGATTCTTAACGAATACAGCGTTCTTCGAAATGAAATCCTTGCGCGGGTCGACATCATCACCCATCAATTGGGTGAAGGCCATCTCGGCTTTGGTAGCATCGTCGATCGTGATGCGGATCATCTTGCGGGCCGCCGGATCCATGGTGGTTTCCCAAAGTTGCTGGGCGTCCATTTCGCCAAGTCCCTTATAGCGTTGGAATGGATATCCGGACTTGAGTTGCAGGGATTTTTTAAGTTCTTCGAGTTGTTGGTCGTTGTAGGCGTAATAGGCTTGGCCCTTCAAATCAATCTTATAAAGCGGCGGTTGAGCGATGTAGATGTTGCCGTTATCGATCAAAGGACGCATAAAGCGATAGAAGAAAGTCAAAAGGAGAATCCGAATGTGGTCACNATCAACATCGGCATCGGTCATGATGACAATTTTGTGATAGCGAATCTTCGTGATATCGAAGTTTTCGCGAATGCCAGCGCCGATTGCNGTAATCATATTGCCGATTTCGGCATTCTTGAAAATGCGGTCTTCCCGGGCTTTTTCAACGTTCAAAATCTTGCCACGAAGCGGCAGAATGGCTTGAGTCTTGCGGTCGCGGCCGTTCTTAGCTGAGCCGCCGGCGGAATTACCCTCGACGATGTAAAGCTCGCATTCGGCAGGATCTTTACTGGAGCAATCAGCCAATTTGCCTGGGAGCGTGGTGACGCCCAAGGCGGTTTTGCGAATCGATTCACGAGCGACTTGAGCGGCCATGCGGGCTTTGCCAGCCAGCCGGACTTTCTCGATGATCAATTTTGCCTGATCAGGATGCTCAAGCAAGTATTGCATGAGTTGATCGCCGACCAAGGTGGAGACAATCTTCCGGACTTCAGAGTTGCCAAGCTTGGTTTTGGTCTGGCCTTCGTATTGCGGATTCGGATGCTTGACCGAAATGACGCACGTCAAACCTTCGCGGCANTCGTCGGTCGTGAAGTTCGGCGCTTTTTCATCGAGCAGNTTAAATTGACGGGCGTATTCGTTNATNGTGCGGTTAAGCGCGAGGTTGAAACCCTCGACGTGGGTNCCACCCTCTTTGGTTGAAATGTTGTTACAGAAGGAATAAACGCCATCCGAGGAGTANTAGTCAGTCCATTGCATCGCGACTTCGCCATAGATTCGCTCTTTGGCTCCGTCGAGCAAGGTAACCTCTTCGGCGCCTTGACAATAAATGACTTCGTTGTTGATCGGAAGTTTGCCGGTATTAATAAAAGAGACATATTCCTTAATTCCACCATTGTAAAGAAAGACTTCGGTCTTCGGTTCGGCTTCCCGTAAATCGGTAAGAGTGATTTTAACGCCACCATTGAGGAAGGCCATCTGACGAAGGTGGTTTTTGATAGTTTCGTAATTGTAAACAATCGTCTCGGTAAAGATTTCAGGGTCCGGCAAGAAGCTGACAATCGTGCCGTGATCTGTGCAATCGCCGATTTTCTTCAGATGCTCGTTAATCTTGCCACCGTTGGTGAATTTGATGAAATAGATGCCACCGTCTTTGTGAACCGTGACCTCCATCCAAACCGACAGTGCGTTGACAACCGAAGCGCCNACGCCGTGNAANCCNCCNGAAACNTTGTANCCNCCGCCATCNCCGAATTTNCCGCCNGCGTGNAGNATNGTAAANGCNGTTTCAACNCCNGANANNCCGNNNTTTTTAACNANGTCNACCGGNACGCCNCGTCCGTTATCNTGAACGGTGATGGANTTNTCCTTGTTGATNGTNACNTCNATGGCGTCGCAATAGCCNGCNANNGCTTCATCAATNGAGTTATCGACGATTTCCCAAACTAGATGGTGCAAACCCGGAGCTGCAGTGGTCGCGATGTACATGCCCGGGCGTTTGCGAACCGCTTCGAGGCCTTCCAAAACCTGGATGTTGTCGCCGGTGTACTTCTCATCGGCTTTTTCAATCGCCTTTTCGTTGGTCACATCCTCTTTCTTGTATTGGAATTTATCCTCCTCTTCAAGTGATTCCTTGCTGACGCCACTTTCTTTGGCGGCTTCGAGCGTTGCGGAATCCTCATCGGCCGTAGCTTCGGGGGTTACGACTTTCTTTTCTTCATCTGCCATAGTGTTTTATATCCTCCTGGTGGCTTTATGCGAAGAGACATCGATGGTGATGGCTCCGTCAATCGGAATTTGGGTCCCCGTCACGAATGCTTGATTGAGCCTCTTGATCAGAGCGCTGAGACGGGAAGCGTGCTCAACGTCAAGCTCGGAATAGATATCATCCAAGACGGCCAGCGGTTTTTTCTCCTCGTCTTCGATCAGGAAGTAAGGCGAGAGTTTGAGAGCGATCGCCGCCAAGCGGTTTTCGCCTTGCGAGCCATAAACACCGACATCTTCCCCATCAAGGAGAAGCGAGAAGTCTTCCCGTTGGAGTCCAACCGACGTCGCTTTGTGGTAGAGATCCCCCTCCAAAGCGCGTTGATAGGCTTTTTTTGCTTCTTCGACGAATGCGGCCCCTTTAATGAAGGGCCGGTAAGCGATCAGAAGCGTTCTGGATTGCCCATAGAGCTCGCTTTCNAGNGANCTNAGGACTTTNTTCAAGGANTCNACGTANANNCGCCTATAACGCTCTAGCGGCTCGCTTACCTCGATTAGGGAATCGGTCACGACCCCGAGGTAAGTGGAGTCGGGCTTCGGCGACTTCAGGGTGGCGTTGCGCTCTTCGAGAAGCCGATTGTGCTTGCCGATGAGAGCAAAGTAATCGAGCGACTGTTTGGAGAGATTCACGTCTAGAAAGTTGCGCCTTTCGCTTGGGCTCCCACGAAAGATGCCGGTGTCTTCGGGAGAGAAAAGAACAACGTTAACTAATTTGGAGAGTTCGCTGAGCCGATGGATCGGTTTTTCATTGATCAGGATCTTTCTTCCGGTTGGGGTCAGGTAGATCTCAATACGGCGGGTCAGATCATTTTCGGTGATTTCGGCCTCAATAGAGGCGGCGCTTTCGCCATAGCGGATCAAGGCCCGATCGTCATTCGTCCGCCAGCTTTTAGCGAGCGAGAGGTAGTAGATGGCTTCGGCCAGATTGCTCTTACCAGTGCCGTTTGCTCCCTCGATCAGGTTGACGCCATTAGCGAATTCGAGCGAACACGAGGGGTAACTCCGGAAGTTCCGGAGCGTAAGTCGCGTTAGCTTCATCGGCTCACGATCTTGAAGTCGCCTTCCACAAGAGAGATGACATCGCCCGGCCGCAATTTGCGGCCACGCCGATTCTCTTTCTCTTGGTTGACCAGGACCTCATGGCTGGCTAAATAACTTTTGGCCATTCCGCCCTCCTCAACGATCCGCGCGAATTTCAAAAACTGCCCCAAGGTGATGTACTCACCGACAATGGCAATTTCTTTCGTTTCGGTTTCCGAGATTTTTCCCATGGTTATAGTTTACTACTACGTAGTAAAAAAAGGAACGTATTTCGTTCCCTTTTTTGAGCCTTATTTTTAAATGGTTTATTTTGGCCTATCGCGTCCTCATAGGCGTGATTAATTCGACCACAGAGTCATCTTTGGGGTTCCGGATGACAAACGGCTTCATTTCGCCGATAAACGAAAGAACAACGTCCTCGCTTCCGAGCGCTCGAACCGCCTGGGTAACAAACATCGCGTTAAAGGCGATTTCCAGTCGCTCGCCGGTGTATTGAATCGTGGTTAGGCGTTCGACGCCCGAACCGGTCTGATCGCTGGTGGAGGAGACTTCGACTTGTTCATCATCCATCGAGAGCTTAACCACCGGAGCGTGGTCGGTCGCCAAAACGGAGACGCGATCGATGGCGCCGAGCAGTTGTTGGGCATTGACCTCGAGGAAGAACGAGAAATTCTGCGGAATGATGCTACTGGAGACCGGATATTCGCCAGAAATCAAACGGCTGGAGACGAGCGTCGTGCCAAAACTGAAGATGATTTTTTCGGCGTTGGCCGAGATCTCAACCGAGTCGTTGCCTTCGAAGAGGGTGACAATATCGGCGAGGGTTTTGGCGGGAACGTTCACGGAGAAACGAAGCGAAGGATCAACGGCGACGGATTTACGGGAAAGCCGGGCGGAATCGGTCGCTGTGGCGGTTAATTTTCCGCCTTCGGCGCGCAGGTTGATTGCCATCAAGATTGGGCGGGTATCTTTATCGAGAGCGGCGAAGGCAGTCTGACTAACGAGCGCCGAAACGTCCCCGCAGGAAAGAACAAATGGGTTACCGGCTTTTTCAAAATCGATATGCGGATACTCTTCGGCTGAGATGCAGTTGAGTTTGAAGGTGGCTTTGCTATCATCGATTTTGGCGATAACGTTATCGATGATTTCCATCGAGACCTCTTCGCCTTCGAGTTTACGAACGACTTCGGTGATGACGTGAGCGTTAACAAGCGTCGACCCCAGAGAGGAGTTACGGATAATTTCTTTGTCGTTTAGAACGTTCGGAACAAGAGTCCAAATGGTGATGTCGCCATTTGAGCCGGTGATCTCCAGCCCTCTCGCCGTGAGTTCGAGTTTAAAACAAAGGTACATCGGATTGGGGTTCTTGTTTCCGATTGAGTGTCCAGCGATGAGCAATCCTTTTAAAAATTGGTTTTTATCAATGGTGAAACGCATATTGTTCTCCTTTGTTTATTTTTGTCGTAATAATACTAATACTAATAATGGTTTTGTGAGAAATGTGGATAACTCTCTTTTTCGGTAACTTTTATTGTACCATCTTCGCAGGATGACCTACCACACCTTTCTTCGACCTTTCCTTAGGCTTTGAGGCGGACTTGAAGCTCGTTGACCGCCTTGGCGAGTTCCTTGTCGGTTTTGATGGAGTTTTCCACTTTTTGCACACCGTTCATCACCGTCGCGTGGTCCTTACCTCCAAAGGTTTGGCCAATCTTGGTGAAGGGGACGTCGAGAAGCGTCCGGATTAGATACATGGCGATGTGGCGGGCCATGGCGATTTGGCTGGTCCGGATTTTGCCAGTGAGTTGATAGGGGGCAAGGCTGTAATAATCGGCGACAGCACTGATGATCTTATCTTCGGAGAGCTGGGTTTTGGCATCCTGCGCCTCCGCCAACGACGAAACTGAGTCCATCGCGGTCGGCAAATCGACGTGCTTCGTTTTGTGGATGTTGACGGTGTAGAAAAGAAGTCGATCAAGCGCGCCTTCCAAAATGCGGACGTTTTTGCCGAAGGTGCCTGCGAAATAGGCGATAACTTCCGGGTCGAAATCGTTGACATCGAGCCCGTTGGCTTCGATTTTCAGGCGAAGGATCGATTCGCAAGTTTCCTTTTCAATTGGCTTAATGTTAAGGGGGAGTCCAGAGACGAAACGGCTGCGGAGCCGCTCCTCGAGACCATTGAGATCGGTCGGGTTCTTATCCGAGGTTAAAACCACTTGTTTTTCTGCGGAGTGAAAATTGTTATAAATAGAGAAAAAAGTCTCTTCAGTCCTAACTCTTCCGGCTAAGAATTGAACATCATCAACCAAAAGAACGTCGACCGAATCTTTGAACCAATCGACCAAATTGGTCCCCTCATTTTGCCCTTGGACGTATTTGACGTATTCATTCAAAAACTCCTGCGCATGAATGTAAAGAACGCGCATGGCTGGGTATTTTTCTTTTAAGGCATTGCCGATCGCGTGTAATAGGTGGGTTTTGCCCAACCCCGACCCCCCATAGATCAGAAGGGGGTTAAAAAGCTTTCCGGGGTTTTGCGAAATCATCAAAGCGGCCTGATAGGCTTCTCGATTGGAAGGGCCAACGACAAAGTTCTTAAACGTATATTGGGGGTTGATAACGCTGTCAGCAAAAAAAGGTTGCTTGACCGGTTTAATTTCAACAGGTTTCTTCGTGAATTCTTTGTCGACGAATTGGATTTCGAAATTGCTTTCGGTTGCCTGACGGACGACCTCATCGATTAAATCTTTATATTTAGTAGAGAGGATTGAGACGGCCAATTTGGAGTTGGCCACCACGATCATTTTGTTGTCCTGAATCGTGTCAATATATGAACCTTCAAAGAAGGAATCGTAGACTAACTGATCGTCCATTTTGGCCTTTATTTTGACAAGGATTCGATCCCAAAGGGCCGCGATTTCACTGACGGAGTTTTCCATAAAACTGAACCGATAAGAATTTAACATATCCACAACGATAAGACACGCAAAACATGCCTGAAAATAAACTATTCACAGTAGTTGGGGCAAAAATGGGGTAAAAAGTGGTTTTTGAACCTTATTCACATCTCGATGATTGTGGATAACTTGTGGAAAACTTTTGTGAAAAACTGAAAATGTGGAGAACTGAAGCGGAACCAGACTTCTTCACAAACACATTTTTGTCAAAGAGCCGGAGAAACCTAATCAAATTACTTTCTCCCCACCAAAAGGGGAAAGATTCTCAACAGGGCTGTGGAGTGGCTTTTGGAAGGTGGAAAAGTCGCTTTCTTGCCAATTTTCCGCAAATACAATGTGGAAAAACATAAAGTAAGCGCTTTCATATCAGATTTCTGTCATTTTTGCGTTGATTTTTAGAATTTGCGGAGTCTTTTTTCTCGAAGGGGTGGACAAAATTTCCACGCACGCACGCGCAATTCTTTATTGTGTTAGGATTGCCTAAAACATATAATCTATCCGCACGCAAGCAAACTTCGGAGGAAAATGCGTATGAAGAAAACTTATCAGCCGTCGAAAGTGAAACATGCCAACAAGGCCGGATTCCGCGCCAAGATGGCCGACCACGGCGGCCGCAAGGTCTTGGCTCGTCGTCGGGCCAAGGGCAGAGCAAAAATCGCTGACTGATCCCTCGCTGGGATTTTTAAGGTGAATTGATGAAGCGCGAAAACCGGGTCCTCAAACATCAAGAATTCGACGCCATTATTCAGTCCACCCCTTACGTCAGAAGCCAACACTACGTCATCCATTACCGACAAAACGTTGCCAATAAGGCAAGAATCGGAATCTCCGTCAGTAAGAAAAACGGAAATGCAGTGACGCGGAACCGCATCAAGCGCCAAGTAAGAGCGATGATTGCCGGTGGCTATGATTTATCAAAATCGATTGATGTGATTATCATAGCCACCGGCAATCATCGCTCTAATTTTGCGCTTGATGCGGTTTCCCGTATTGGCATCTCCGTTAGCAAACGCAACGGGGGAGCTGTTACGAGAAACCGCATCAAGCGCCAAATTAGAGCGATGATTGCCGGTGGTTACGATCTTAAGCAAAGTTTTGATATCATAATCATCGTTAGGTCCTCTTATCATCCGGAGCAATTCCACGAAGAAGAAACGGAATTATTTTCTTCTTTGTCAAAGATCGGAGAAAAGCATTGAAACACGAAACAAAGATTAAGCTTCTGGGCGGGCTGGGGCTCTTGGTTGGGGCCTTGGTTCTTTCTGGTTGCACTGCGAACTTTTGTTCCAGTATTGACGAAGCCAACATCGCCTATCCTTACGAGCAAGGCGTGACAGTCTATTGCGACCAAGCCAACATTCCTATGGAATACAGCGCCTTGGCAAAGCAAGTTTGGAGTGACAACCCGAACGTTTATTATTATGTCCCGGTTGACACCAGTGGTTATTATGCCGCCAAGAAGGCGAGTTATTTGACCAACACGGTGATTGGAAGCGCCATTACCAACAATTACGTCATTCCCTCGCAAAATTATTTTGTTTCCTTTGACCAAATGCTGTTGGATAACGCTATTGAAAAAGCCGCCCAAGAGGGCTTTGAGTTGGCCGATGGCAAAATCGTGACTGGCCACGCCGATCTCAAAGCCAGCGACATCAACCCATTCACCTGTAGCACCGATCCGAAATTGGGGCAGGATTGCGTCGGCAACGAAAGCGCCGTTACGCCGAACTATAAATCCATTCTTCGTCGTTATGGCTATTTAAAGTTCTATGGTGACGATGGCAAGGTTTGGACGAATTGGGACGCTTGGAATGCCGAAATTGCCCAAACCATCAACAAGAACGAGTGCCCGAACTCCGATTTCATCACTCTTTATAAGAATGACGTGAATGGCAAGATTTCGGCCGCCCGCACTTGCATCGCGACCATCGAAGATACCTATGGTCACTTTGGAAACTCCTCCAACTGGCAAGTTCCGATCACCGCCAAGACGTGGGGTGATTCCTGGAAGAAAGGCTTCCTTGAGGGACTCATTATTTATCCGGTCTCTTGGATGATTGATACCTTCGCCCGTGGCATGGATCCGAATTTAACCGGGATGGGTCAAATCTGGTCCATCGTCTTGGTGACGCTTATCGTCCGCGCTTTCGTTTTGCTTTTGACTTTCAAAAGCACCATGGATCAACAAAAGACCCAAGCGCTTCAACCGCAATTGGCGAAGCTCCAAGCCAAGTATCCGAACAGCAACACGAACAAAGCCGAAGCGGCCCGTCTTTCGCAAGAGCAGATGGCTCTTTATAAACGAAACAAAGTCAATCCGCTTTCGATGTTCTTGGCGATGATCGTCCAATTTCCGGTCTTCATCGCGGTTTGGGGCGCGCTCCAAGGCAGCGCCGTCTTAAGCTCGGGCGAAGTGCTTAATCTCCGTCTTTCTGACACGATTCAATCCGTCTTAACGAACGTGTCTGGAACGTGGTATCAGAACACCAGTGGTTGGTGGACAGCTTTAGTTCTCTTCATCTTGATGTCGGTCTTCCAATGGCTTGCGATGATGCTCCCGCAATGGATGACGAAGAAGCGGACCAAAAATCAATCTCGTGTGACTGCTAATCCGGCCCAAGACAAGAACACCAATACAATGAAGTGGGTGTCCTACGGTATGCTCTTGTTCACGATTATCATGGGTTTTGCCTTACCGGCCGCCATGGGTGTTTATTGGGGCATCGGCGCGTTGATTTCCATGATTCAGACCTTGATTACTCAGCTGATCATGGCGAAAAACCAAGAGAAAGAAAAGAGGATATAGATTTATGAAAGAGTTCACCAGCAAGACGGTTGATGACGCCTTGGCGGAAGCCAGTAAAGAGCTGGGCACGCCGGTCGATCAACTCGTCTACAAAGTCACGGAAGAGAAAAAAGGACTTTTCTCCAAAAAGGCCACCATTGAAGTTTACGGGGTGGAAGACGCCCTTCAGTTCGCTCAAGACTATCTCAAAACGGCGATCGGCGGCATGGGGATCGCCGTTGAAACCAGCGGTCAAATCGAAGAGGATATTATCCGCGTCACCATCACCTCTGAGCGCAACCCGGTTCTGATTGGCAAAAACGGGCGTACCTTACAAGCGCTTAATGAACTCGATCGTTTGGCGGTTTCGAATAAATTCCGTCACCGCTACCGGATCCTTCTCGACGTTGGTGGCTACAAAGAAGACAAGTATTCTCGTTTAGCCTATTTGGCCAATTCCGTCATAGATACCGGATTCTCCTCGACGTTGGCGGCTACAAAGAAGACAAGTATTCTCGTTTAGCCTATTTGGCCAATTCCGTCATAGATACCGGATTCTCCTCGACGTTGGCGGCTACAAAGAAGACAAGTACTCGCGGATCGCTTATATCGCTAAACGGACGGCCAACGAGGTCCTGAAGAGCCACGTCGATGTCCGCCTTGATCCAATGACTCCGGATGAGCGGAGAGTGGTTCACAACACCCTGAATGGCATGGCTCACATTAAAACCGAATCTTCGGGCGAGGGCGTCAACCGCGCTGTGACGGTCAAGTACGTCGGTGGATCCGCCGAAGCCAAGCCCGCCGAAAAACCGGCCGCACCGAAAGCCGAGGTTTCTACCGAAACGAATGTCGCATCAGAGGTATCAGTTGAAACGCCAATCGAACCAAAAGAAGATAAGTAATCGATGCTCAAAACGGATGGCGATCCCGTCCGTTTTTTTTGGTGAGATTTTCTCGACTCGGGTTTATACTCGCCTCATGAAGAAAATGAAAGTCGTTATTTCGGGCGTTTTAGCTGGTCTTTTTATTGGCTTAGGTAGCTTCGCGTATTGCGCTTGCGTCGCGTTGGACTTGACTCTGGGGAAGATCTTGGGCGGCGTCCTGTTCAGCGTTGGTCTTTTCCTTGTGTGCTTTAGTGGGTCTTGTCTCTATACTGGCCGGATAGGTTTCGCGGGCGAAGCCATCAAAGAAAAAGGTTGGGGCTATCTTTTCGAGTTGCTGTTGATGCTGCTCGGCAACTTTATCGGCGCGGCGGGGAGCGGAGCGCTTTTAAATGTGGCTTTTTTCAATGATAAAAATAGCAAAATCATGGCAACAGCCGCTTCGATTGCGCAAAACCGCTCTATTTTAGGTGATAGCGCTCAACCCTGGTACAAGGCTTTAATCCTGGGCTTCTTTTGCGGGATCCTCGTCTTTCTTGCGGTTTATGTTTGGAAGAAATCGGAGAACTGGTCCATCAAGGTGACTGGCCTGATCCTTTGCGTAACGACCTTTGTTGTGACAGGAGCGGAGCACTGCATTGCAAATATGTTTTTTTACGCCTTTGCCGGCGCCTGGAACCTTGGCGACTTCCTTGATGTGCTTTTGGTGATCGCTGGGAATTCGCTTGGGTCGCTCTTTGTTTATTCCCTTTTGTTTTTCGTTCGCGAAACGCAGCGTGATAACAGCCACAAAGCGTGATTGGCTTCGTTCTTCTTTTACCCCTTAAATAACGATTGCGCCTTTGCTTCATTTTTTAGCATCATCAACGTGGATTTATCGGAGGTCTTTCATAAAAAAGACAAACGCCATCGTATTGGATTTATCTCCGCTCATTATTGGTTCAGAAAGCTTTGCGTTGTTCCACGCTTATTTCACTTTTAAACCCGATACCTCGAACGCTGGCGGTGGCATCTGAGTTCGTTCGCTTGATGACGAGGGCTCGCAAAGAATAATCTATTTTGGTTTTGCCGAGAATTTTTGAAAGAAAAATTGCTCATAAGACGTGGGTCTTCTTTTCAAGTATAATGAACGCATGAGTAATGTGATTGTCGCTTTAGCGACCGCGCCGATTAAATCCGCCCTCGCCCTGATTCGTTGCTCGGGCGATGGTGTTTTCGAAATGACCGATCAAATCTTTTCAAAAAAAGTCTCCAGCATCACGGAGCGCCAGATTTTCTTTGGCCGGATCCATGACGATGGTCAAGATATCGACTTGGTTGAGGTTTTGGCGTATCCGGGTCCGAAAACCATGACCGGCGAAGACGTGGTGGAAATCTCGTGTCATGGCAGCCTTTTGATTGCCAACGAAATCATTGGTTGTTATTTAAAACGTGGCGCTTCTTATGCGACGCGCGGCGAGTTTTCCTCCCGGGCTTTCTTTAACGGCAAGATGGATTTGGTTGAAGCTGAAGCGGTCAATGATTTAATCAATGCAACAACTAAAGAAGCCAAGAATTTGTCGTTGATGTCATTAGAGGGATCGACCAGCAAACTCGTCATTCCACTTAAGAAGTCGATCGCCGATCTTTTGGCTTTAGTTGAGGTAAACATCGATTATCCGGAATATACCGACATCGAAGAGGCGAACGAAGAAAAAATTGCTGCCTCAATCGCGGATGTTCGCCAAAACGTTGCCGGCCTAATCAAAGGCGGCGAAGAGGGGAAGATCGTCAAAGAAGGCGTCAAAGTGGCCATCGTTGGCGAGCCAAACGTTGGCAAATCCTCGCTTCTAAATGCGATTCTCAATGAAGAAAAGGCCATTGTCAGCGATATTCCTGGCACCACCCGTGACGTGGTCGAAGGAGAGATCAATCTCAAGGGGGTTGCCCTTCATCTTTTGGACACCGCCGGCATTCGCGAGAACGCAGGGACCCTTGAAGAAATGGGAATTCAGCGGAGTGAAAAGAGCATCACAGACGCGGATGTGGTCATCCTGGTTGCTGACGCTCAAAAAGGTCTCAGTGATGAAGACGGACGCATTCAGGGTTTGGCAAAAGACAAGATCTTGATCACTGTTTATAACAAAGAAGATTTGATTAAAAAGAAGGAAGCGGGCAAACTCTATATTTCCGCTTTGAAGAAGGATATACAGCCTTTGTTAGACCGCATTTTTGATGAATTAGGTTTATCCGATGGCGCCTTTGAAAACCCAAGTTTAAACAATGCGAGAGAGCTGGGGCTTTTGCGAAAGATCGATTCTTGTCTTGCTGAAGCGAAAAGCGACTGCGAAGCCAAACAACCCATCGACCTCGTCAGCGTTAATTTGATGGCCGCCTATAACGCGGTGAGAGAACTTCTGGGCGAGGAAGCCACTCTCGATCTTACCGATGAGATTTTTTCGCGTTTCTGCGTGGGGAAATAACGATGCTGCTCGATAGCCATTGTCATTTAAATGATGGAAAGCTCTTCGCCGAACGTTCCCGTCATATCGCCGAAGCTACAGCGGCCGGCGTGAAGTTTTTCCTCGTGGTGGGTTGGGATGTCGAAAGCTCAAAAAAAGCCTTGCAGATCGCGCATGAATACCCTGATGTCTATGCGGCAGTGGGCCTCCACCCCGAAAATTTGGAAGGGGTTAACGAGGCTTCGTTAAAAGAGATAGAATCAATGGCTCAAGATCCGAAGGTTGTCGCAATTGGCGAAATTGGTCTCGACTACCATTGGTATAAAGAAGAAAAAGACCACGAGAATCAAAAAACCTGGTTTGTCAAGCAGATCGATTTGGCGAATAAACTGAATCTTCCAACCTGCATCCACGCCCGCGGAGCCGCCAAAGATACCTACGATATACTGAAAGCCCATCCCGTAAAGAGAAGCGGTAATCTCCATTGCTATTCCGGTTCGACCGAGATGATGCCCTCCTTTGCCGAACTTGGATTCTATTTTGGCTTTGACGGTCCGATTACCTACAAGAATTCACAAGTACCGAAAGCCAATGTTCAGGCGTGCCCAATCGATCGTTTATTGAGCGAGACGGACTCTCCTTATTTGACGCCCATGCCTTTCCGCGGCGAAGTCAACTCGCCGAAACATATCGTTGAAATTGTCGAAGAGATGGCGGTTTTGCGTGGAATTTCACGTGATGAAATTGAAAAACAAATCGAACAGAATTTTTACTCACTATTTCACGTGGAACATTAATATGGATAAGTATCCCGCTCTCATTGTCGTTGAAGGAAAAACCGATAAAGACCTTATCGAAAGTTTTCTTGACGCGGACATTGTCACCACCAATGGATCAGAAGTTTCACGTGAAACAATTGATTTTATTCGAAAGGCCTCCGAGGTACGGAGCGTGGTGATCTTGACCGACCCTGATGCACCTGGCAAACGGATCCGCGATCTCCTCGATGAGCACATCCCTGGATTGTTGCATGCTTTTATTCCCAAAGAGAAAGCGATTAAGCGTCATAAGGTGGGGGTTGCCGAATCTTCGAAAGACGTAATTCTCGAAGCGCTCGCGAATCTTGTTCCTTCTTCAGCACGACCCGATTCGACAATCACGAGCGATGATCTTTATGAACTTGGGTTGCTCGGTCGAGAAAATTCAGTGCAGATCCGGCACCAAGTGGAATTGAAACTCCATTTGGGGCACACGAACGGAAAGTCGTTTCTGAAGCGTTGCAAGGCCCTCGGGTTCTCGCGGGAAGACTTGGAGGATGCCATTCATGGATGAAGAACACTATTTCGAAAAGGTTGCTGAGTATAAGCTCTTAGCTAAGCACGAAGTCGGTCAGAATTTCTTGGTCGATATCGGGGCGGCCAAGCGGATTGTCCAGGCTGCTTCCTTAAAAGAAAACGACCGGGTCCTCGAGATTGGTTCCGGGGCGGGATCTCTTTCTTATTTTATCAACGAAAGCAAGGCAGAATCGGACCTAATCGATATCGATGACGCCCTTGTTTTCAAATTGCAGGACGATTTCAAATCCAATCCGAAAACCCACCCCCAAACGGGGAACATCATGCGGTGGGATCTTGCCCCTTATCAGAAGATCATTGGTAACCTTCCTTACTACATTACCTCCGCCATCATTGAAAGGATCTTGCTCAAGGCGTCTTCCTGCGAAATTGCGGTCTTGATGGTACAGAAAGAAGTCATTGCCCGTTTGAGCGCCAAAGTCGGATCCCCCGACTATGGCCCCCTACCAATTCTTCTTCAATTCCGGGCGGATTTTGCCAAGATTTTCAATGTAGCGAGAACCTCTTTTTCCCCCATTCCTCACGTTGACTCTTCCGTTTTTTCCCTCACATTTAAAAACGGCGTCTCACTCCAAGAAGCCCAAAACCTCTACGTTTTCGTCTCCCAACTCTTCCTCCATCGGCGGAAGACGATCCTCAACAACCTGAGCATCGTGACCAAAGATAGTGTCTCTGCTAAAGAAGCTCTTCTCTTGGCGGGAATCGACACAACCCGGCGACCCGAAGACCTTTCGTTAGCGGAGTTTCAAAAACTCCGTTCTCAATTGCATTGAGAAACGAACCTAGTAAAATCTATTCGCACCTATGTTATTTCAAAAGAACAGTTTATCCGTTAAGTCTTTTGCGAAGATCAATGTTTCTTTGCGCGTTCTCTCCAGGCGCGAGGACAATTACCACGATCTCGAGATGGTGAATCTCCCTCTCGAGCTTCACGACGTGATCGAAATCGAGCGGATGCGTGCCCCCGACACCTATGTCACCTGCGATGATATCGCCCTTTCAAGCGCCCACCACAACCTCTGTGCCAAAGCCGTCGAGGCGATGCGGAACGAATTTGGTTTTAAAGATAATTTTAACATTTCCATTCACAAAGAGATTCCCTTTGCGGCTGGTTTAGGCGGCGGTTCTTCGAATGCGGCTGCCGTCATGCTTTCTTTAGCTTTTCTCCTCCATTTAAAAACCACGCCCGAACAGCTGAACAAAGTTGCTCTTTCGATTGGTGCTGATGTGCCATTCTTTATGAGCAACAAGCCCGCTTGCGTGACGGGGATCGGTGAGAAGATCGCGGTAATTCCAGTCAAAAAAGCCTATAATTGCCTTATCGTCAAACCGGAGCAGGGATTAAGCACCACCGATGTCTTCGCGATTGCTGATAAGTTTGATAAACAGCCAATCAACACGCCGAACGTGGTCAAAGCTTTAGCGATGGGCGATGATGCCTTGTTAGCAAAAAGCATTGGCAACGACCTCTATTTGCCGGCCAAGAGTTTATTGCCCGAGGTTGGAAAGATCGTTGAAGGGCTGAAGGCTGATGGCATCGATTTGGTTTGCATGAGCGGAAGCGGCTCGTCTGTCTACGCGCTCTCAACCGATCCGAAAATCCTTGCAAAAGTCGCCCGGAAGTATTTGGGACTTGGCTATATTGTTCGTCTGACAAAAACCATGATCTAAAAAAGAGGGAGGATCAATCCATGGAAAAATACGCTATCATTTTGGCCGCCGGCAAAGGAACGCGAATGAAGAGCAAACGCGAGGATATCTCGAAGGTTTCTTTTCCGATTTTGGGCCGGCCACTCGTGAAGTATGTGATTGAAGCGCTTAAACCAATCGGGCTTGCCGAACTTATCGCCGTCATCGGTTTCGGTGGCGTCACTTCCGAAGCAATCGTCAAAGACGACGCCAAGGTTGTCTGGCAAAAAGAGCAAAAAGGTTCGGGCCACGCCGTGATGATGGCTGCCCCCTTGCTTGAAGGCAAAGAAGGCGAGACGATCGTCTGCTGCGGCGATACGCCCTTGTTGACCACTACAACGCTTCAAACGCTCTTTGATAGCCACGAGAAAGAGCATAACGCCTTAACGATTATGACGTCGATTTTATCGGATCCGACCGGCTATGGGCGTATCGTGAAGAAAGACGGGCGCGTCCAGCGGATCATCGAACAAAAAGACGCGAGCGAAGAGGAGCGGAAGATCACCGAGGTCAATGCCGGGGTCTACGTCTTTGATAACAAGGAGCTTTTTGAAGCCCTTCACCACATCACCACGAATAATGCCGCCGGCGAGTATTATTTGACCGACGTGATTGGCCTTTTCGTCAAAAAAGGACTTAAAGTAGGTTCTTTCGCCGTTAAAGATGTCGATGAAACCTTAGGAGTCAATGATCGTTATCAATTAAGCATCGCAGCCAAAATTCTCCAGCATCGCATCAACAAAGCCTTGATGATTTCCGGTGTCAGCATCGAAGATCCGGAAAGCGCCTACATCGCCCCCGGTGTCAAAATCGGCCAGGATACCGTCATTCGTCCGGGCACCTTCTTGTTCGGCGCCACGACGATTGGCGAAGCCAATGTCATCGGCCCGAATTGCTATTTTGAGAACGTCGTGGTAGGAAACAATAACGAGATTATCTATTCGCATCTGGTCGACACCGTCGTCGGCAACGCGACGACTCTCGGGCCCTATCTCCGGACCCGCAAAGGTGTCAAGATCCATGATAAAGCCCATATCGGCAACTTTAATGAATTAAAGAANGTCGACTTCGGTGATGGTTCGAAGGCCGCCCACCTCTCCTATCTGGGCGATGCGACGATCGGCGCGAGCGTCAATATCGGCTGCGGCACTATCATTGCGAACTACGACGGGGTCAATAAGTTCCATAGCGACATCGGCAACAACGCTTTTGTCGGTTCGGGTTCGACCATCATTTCGCCCGTTAAGGTCGGCGATGGCGCCTTTATCGCCGCAGGCAGCACGATCAACAAAGACATCGCGTCGGATGATATGGCGATCGCCCGAGCTCGCCAAGAGAACAAAGCGGGTTATGCCAAGGTTCTCCATGCCAAAGCTTTGGCGAAAAAGAACGCCAAATAATTAAGTAAAAAACCAATTAATCTTCGTATTGTCACGTTAAGATGGCGCGAATCTCCAACCGGGTTTGTGCCTTTTTTAATTGCCCCACCTTTTTAAAACGAGAGCAGGACTCTGCGATTATGACCAGAACGAAAATTTTAAAAATCTTTGCAAAAATTAGCTGGAATTAATTTTCTGAGTGCTGTTTTGATATTTTAGTGAGCGCGGGGAGAAAAGGTGCTACTCTAATTTTAGAGGTACATAACCATGGATTGGATGAGCGTCTATGGCCACAACATCTACATCGACGACTCACTTGTCGGCTATATCTCCTCTAACGGGGAGGGCGGGGCGATCCTCTTTATTTCTGGCCACAAGTTTGCTGAGATGGACGAACAAGGCAAAATTNCNATCGGNGGCAGCCGANGTNGGTTACATCGATGACGGTGGCGATGTGTATCTCCACGACCGTTACGTCGGCGAAGTCGATGCGACGAACGACATTCGTTTCTATGGGGCGAAATTAAAGGCGTGATTAGTGGGTGAATTTGACGATGATTGGAGTTTGACCGTTTTTGGCTCTTGGTTTAAGCCGAATTAAAGCCTTTCGAAGCTCTTTTTCTTTTACCGGAGTCAAACCCGTTGATCAGGCTGATTACAAAGAGAGAGCCCCGAAAAGAAAAAAACTTCGCCGGAGATGAGACAGGCAATTCCAAGCTGGGAAAGCAAACCGTGTTCGCCGGGAGAGACGGCGTCGAGGATCGTTCAAATGAGGTCTACCACAAGGACGAAGAAACCCACGGCCAAAGGAAGAGCGCTCAAGCCAAAGAGAAGATGATCGATACCCTTCTTGCGCTCGATCNCCNNTTCTTTTTCGTTGATCTCGGCACGGATGGCGGTCACCAAAGTCAGAAAAAGACGGGAGAATCGGGATAGATTGTCTGCTCGCTTTTGACTATTTCTATTAAGGCGCTGACGAGCTTTTCATCGGGCTTGTCTGGGATTTGGCGATAAAACCTTTTAATCCCTTTTCCTGATCCACTTCCAGCCAAAAATCAAATATTCCCGCCCAAAGTTTCGCGTTTTCTGGGGCAGTTTTGAAGGACAACACTTTCTTATGAGGCGTGGCTCTATTTTGCCTTAACGGGAGAGCGGTTCCATTCAAGGAACGAAAAACGGGGATTTATCTTCTTTTCTTTCCTCTTGTCTTGAAAAGGCCCCCTCCTTCGATATGATTATCGTGGTACTCGACTTTAAATGAGCGCTGGGAGTTAGCCATGATCAAATACGAATATCGGAGTTTTCTTGTCAAAAATGGAACCGAAGATGCCAAGGCTGAATATCAGCAGGTTTTTGGCTATAAATTAGTGAGTTGCTCCTATTCCTTAGGTGGTGTTCGCATGACCTTTAAACGGGATTTAACTTCCCCGCTTTATCCTCTTTGGCGTCGAGAAGAAAAGCTTCATTACCATCTCCTTGACGATGAGAGGGAAATTCAAAAAGAGATCAATTACGTTCACCGGAGGGCGGCCTTTCCGAGTGCGCTGGCTCTTGTCTTTTGGATTATTATGTTGGCCTCGTTGGTCGTGTTAGTTTGGATGATTTTCGTTAAGGCGGGGCTGGCATTTCCGATCGACGGAAGCGAATACTTTCTCGTCGTCTCTCTTCTTACATTCATTACTGCCTTGATAATTTATGTGGTCTTGGTGGCTTCCCACCACTCCAGGTGGGTTGTTCTTCGGGACAAACTTGCGGAAGATCGGAAGCAAATTGCTCGGATCAACCGCGATTTCTTGAATAATCTGGCTCGGAGCAACAAGGTTCCGGAAGTTCCGTTCGATCAAATCAAACAAATTGAAGAACGTGATAAACTCGGCAACTGCTCAGCGAAATAAGATTTTGGGCAATAAAAAAGCGGGACGCCTTCGTAAAGGAAGGACAATCCCGCTTTTTGATCAAAAGGAGTTTAACGAATGCCGTATTCTTTATCTTCAGCTTCTGGCTCGTCGCTATTTTGTTCAACTGCGAGCTCTTGATCTTCGGTCGAAGGCTCTTGCTCAGCGCCCAAGAAGTTGTAGTTGTTGAATAATTTATCGTTCATGTTTTTCTCCTTATTTCTCGCGATCTCCCTCTTCGGGAGTACATCACAATACATGGAAATTCCGGTAATGGCAGGGCAGATGATTGTGATAGCGTTTTCAGAAAGCGTTTTCATAAAATAAACACAGTAATAATCGAATGTTTTATCATATTGCTCGTTAATAATCGTTTTCGTTTTCATTATTTTTCTTTTTGGTTATTGGAAAAATAAAAAAGACCAAACACTTCTTGTTTTCCCGATTACGAAGAAAGAATCGAGAACTTATTCAAATAATGTAGACAGATCCTTTATCGTAATAACTCGGATACCGGAGGCTGCAAACAGGGGTTCGATTTCGGATTTCTCTTGTTCATCATAAACGACATAGTCCGTTGTCTCTTTGAGGAAGCGGACGATGTGACCAGAGCGATCGGCAATTTTGTTAGCGTAGACCAAGAGGTTGGCGCTGTCTTGCTTGACTAGACTCGAAAAACAAAAACGGTTGCTCTCTAAACCATGACTGGGTGCCTTGTCATCCACATAGCCGACAAATTCGTAGAAAGTTCGTATGTTATCACGATAAGTCGAGTCTCTGGGCAAACCAAGATCGCGCACCGATGGTTGATTGATCTTCTCCTGGAGGGCAAAAAGATCAGCACTGTCCTTGCAGGTGGGGAAGGTTTCAAATAATTGCTGGAGCGAACAGCCCGTTTGATTGACGATTTTTTTGAGAAGCAACATGCTCATTTTGGCATCGTCGCTTGACTGATGCTCCGCATAGTCATCGAAAGGCACTTCTAAGTCGGCCAGAGCGTTTTCCAAAGATGGGGTTCTCTCCCAATTGCGATAAAGTCGGTAAATTTCTTGAATGTCGTAATAAGCGAAGCGTGGCATAGCCAAGTGGTAGCGGCGGCATTCGCAAAAGAGAAAGCCGACATCGTTTTCGACTGCATAGCCGAAGACGATGGTTTGAGGATCGCCCAACAAGGCGGCAATCTTCGGGAAGGCTACGTCAAATTTTGGGGCGTGCTGAAAGCGGATCGGGGTATAAGCTAAATCAATACTGTCGTCTCCAACCCCCAAAACATGAGGATCGAAAGGGGCGTCCGGATTGATAATGATGTCTTGTTCGTCGGCGATTTTAAACGTTTCGTTGGTCAATACGTAGCCAAAAGAGCAAATTTTGCCTTCGTGGTTATAACAATTGGCACATTCGCAATCGAAGAAAAGATAACGCATAAAAGTATTATGGCACTAATGGCGTTTTTGTCGCGAGTGTTCTTCTCCCCGTGCTAATTTCGGCCAACAGAGTGATGGGATCATGAAAGGAACATTAATCCTGATTGGTGGCGGGAAAATTNGTAATGGCGCGATTCGCGCAATCGATGGAAAAGTCCGTTTCTTACCTTAAAGAAAATCCTTATGTTCTCTTCTTTTCGACTACCAGTTGAGCTACGGCGCTCAAAGCAATGTTGAAGCCATAAAGGGCATATGGGGCCTTAGAATGCGAAGCCGGAGGGTTTCTCATCTACGATGACTCTGGGCCATAGCGAGCTCCAAGAAACCTAAATTGGGCGAATATCGTTTATTTTGGAGGCAGGGACACCGAAGATCTCCTCATCATTCGTGCGAAAAAGGTTAATGAGGCTGCTTGGGGTACCCCGACAAGAAAGGATGGGAAATCCGACTTGGTGAAGATGAAAAAACCATAAAAATGGAATCGCAATAAACGAAAGAACTGTTGCGATTAAAAACGATGGCTATTTTTTCGAAAAATATTATTAGAAAACCCGATGAAATCAGAGGTATTAGTATTTGTGGAAACAGAATTGAAAAGACGTTTTATACGACTTGTTCTATTGTAACGCATATTGCGTTATAATTACGTTACAAAATGCAAGAGGTAAAAAACGATATAAATGCCGAAGACAACAATGAATCTACGGATAGATTCAAAATTAAAAAAGAATGCCGAAAATGTCATTTCACAACTCGGAATATCCATGAGTTCGGCGATTACCCTCTATTTACG
>JGI20225J20221_1001005_pt1 | contig 35006 bp, 31 predicted proteins | sample BioMet4_FD_20221 | JGI IMG/M metagenome (IMG submission 20221)
AACTCGTTTCAACGATTTCGTGACCGGGTCCAAATGGGTTCTTTTCCGCAATCCGGATATCAAAGTGCTGGCAATCAACACTTCCGAGTTCCACGCGGAAAAAGTTGACGCGACACGCTGCGTAGGCGACGCGAAAACGACACTTACCGCGATTTACGCGAAACTGAAAGCGGCCGGCTATCGTTCCGGATACACGGACGAAATAGACAAGATCCGCTCGATCTGGGAAAAAGAGCGCCAGAACGTGCTCAGCGTTCAGTATCACGGCGAGGGCTTCGGCGAAGGTAAATTCGTGCCTTGCGTTCCAAGCTGGACGGAAAAGATCATGAATGATTATATCCGCGACATCGGCGGGATCATCACGGAAAGCAACGCGGTCGGCATTCTCCGCGAGGAAATTGACAAGGACGCGATCGTCGTGGCGGCGGCAGGATCGCTTCCGGCCGATCTGGAACGCCTCTGGATCACGGATTCAAAGGATTCCTACAACATGGAGTACGGCGCTTCCTGCATGGGATATGAAATCGCCGGCGCGCTTGGCTCCAANCTCGCGGCTCCGGACAAAGAGGTTTACGCCCTGGTCGGCGACGGCTCCTTCATGATGCTCAATTCCGANATNGCCACGGCGNTNCAGGAGAACGCGAAGATCACGGTCATTGTTTTTGANAACACGGCTTTTGGCTGCATCAACAACCTGCAGATGGGCAACGGCGTNGGAAGTCTCGCGACNGAGATGCGTCACCGTGACGAAAAAACCGGCAAGCTGGACGGTAAATACTGCTACACAGATTTCGCCAGAATCGGCGAAGGTTATGGCATGAAGGGCTTTACCGCCAAGACACCGGAGGAGTTCGTCGAGGCTGTCCGCGCGGCTAAAACGGAAAGCGGCTGCTGTATCATCGACGCGAAGGTTCTGCCGAAGACAATGGCGGAGGGATATGAGAGCTGGTGGCACATCGGTGTCGCGAGCACGTCTAAATCCGAAGCGGTCCGGGAAGCCCGTAAGAGAATTGACGATCACCTCGCCGAAGCGAGAATCTACTAAACGAGTATCCAATGAAACAAGTTTTACGGAACATGAAATCAGCACAACAAGGAGGATATCATGAAATACACGAATAAAGCGCCTTTTGATCCCGGTTATAACGCGATGATCACCAAAGAGGACAACCCCGAGATGATGGGGATGGAATTCGGTGTCGTGAAAATGGCGGCCGGAGACATCACGCGTTTTAACTATGATCAGGAAGTCGTATACGATCTTTTAAGTGGAAACATCACATTCAACTGGGACGGCAAATCCGAGTCCGTCGTCAGAAAAGATTGCTTTCATGAGGGCGCTTCACTGCTCCACGCGCCGGAGAACACGGCGGTAACGATCAGCTGCGAGGCCGACGCGGAGATCGCCATCTCCAGAACCAGAAACAGCCGTCATTTTGAGGCGAAGCTTTTCCGTCCGGAGGACTGCCTCTGCCCGAACGAAAACCGCGGCGCCGGCCAGATGAACGACTGCTCCACCAGAATCGTGCGCACGTTTTTTGACCGCTCAAACTGCCCGGAGACGAACTTTTTCATCGGAGAAGTCGTCCACAATCCCGGCAAATGGTCTTCTTTCCCGCCTCATCAGCATATTGAGCCTGAGATGTACTACTATAAATTCTATCCTGAGAACGGATACGGTCTGGCGGAATACGGCGATGACGCTTATAAAGTAAAAAATAACGACCTGCTGGGCATGCCTGAGAATGTCACGCATTCCCAGGCGGCGGCGCCGGGTTACGCGGAATATTATCTCTGGTGCATCCGCCTGCGGGATGACGAACAGATCAACACAATCGTCGTGCCGGAGTACGACTGGGTACAAAAAGACGGCGCTAAGTATTTTCCGGAAATTTAATCTTATTCGTTCAACATATGGGGCGGCATAGGCCGCCCCCCTTCCAAAAAAGGAGATGGATAGCATGAAACCGTTCCAAATCGCTCCCGCTATCGCTGAATACGCCGACTTCGGGCAGTTCGCCGAAGCCGAGGGCCTTAACGAGAAAGACCTGATTCTGACCAACGAGTACATCTACAAGCCCTCGATCGCGCCCTATAATGTATCCTGTATACCGCTATTCCAGGAAAAATACGGCGCCGGCGAGCCCAGTGATGTCATGATCGATGAGATTATTGCCTCTTTAAAAGAAAAAGAGTATAATCGAATTGTCGCTGTGGGCGGCGGAACGATCATCGATATCGCCAAGATTCTCGCGGTCGCTTCCGAAGGGGATGACACAGACTCGCTTTTCGATAAGAAAGACAGTCTGACCAAAATTCACCCGCTTTTCATTGTTCCCACTACATGCGGTACCGGCTCGGAGGTCACGAACCTCTCGATCATCAACCGGACAAGACGCGGCACGAAGATGGGCCTTGGCTCGCCCGCTATGTACGCGGATCAGGCNGTCCTGATTTCCGGTATGCTGACAAGCCTCCCGTATTCCGTCTTCGCGACGAGCTCCACGGACGCGATGATTCACGCGGTCGAGTCTTTCTTAAGCCCAAACGCCTGCGCCATGTCCGAGCTTTTTTCCAAAGAAGCGCTCATACTGATTCTGGGCGGCTGGCAGTACGCGGCCTCNAACGGCCCGGACTCCTGGAAAGACAAAGCGGCTGATTTCCTGCGCGCTTCCGATTACGCGGGGATCGCTTTCGGGAACGCGGGCTGCGCGGCGGTTCACGCCCTGAGCTATCCGCTCGGCGCTTCCCATCACATTCCGCACGGACAGTCCAACCAACTGATGTTCGCGGATGTTATGCGTAAGTACCAGGAGAAGAAGCCGGTCGGCAAGCTGAATCAGCTTGAAGATATTCTCGCGGATATTTTCGGAACAGAATCTGCCTCCGCTTTAAGCGCGCTCTATACGCTCATGGAGAAAATTTTGCCGAAATCCCCGCTTCGGGAACATGGCGTCACGGAGGACGAGCTTCCTGAGTTCACGAGAAAAGTACTGGACACGCAGCAGCGACTCCTCAATAACAATTATGTCGAGCTTTCTTATGACGATATCCTGAGCATTTACAAGGAAAGCTTCTAATTCAAACAAGAGGGTACCATGGCTGATTTATTTGAGACAATTATGATTATCTGTTTCGGGCTTTCCTGGCCTTTTAACATCGTAAGGGCCTGGAAATCGAAGACAGCGAAGGGCGCCAGCCTGCCGTTCTATTTCTTTATCTGGATCGGCTATGTCGCCGGCATCATCTGCAAGGTGATACAGGCCCGAAGCGGCGCTTATCACTATAACTATGTTTTCTTTTTCTATGTTTTGAACCTCGCCATGGTCTCGGCCGGAATTCTGATTTATTTCCGGAATACCATTATTGACAAAAAGCGAAGGGCAGCCTGAGAAAGCTGCCCTTTTCGCGCGCCTGAAGGAGACAAGAGATATGATTCGAAATCTGATTTTTGACATCGGCAACGTCCTGCTGGAGTACCGCTGGCTGGACATGATGCTCGACCACGGCCTGAGCAGGGAGGAATCGCTGCTTCTCGCGGATAATATGTTCGGCGACCCGCTTTGGGATGAGCTGGATCTCGGCAACAAATCTCTCGATGACATCATCGCGGAATACGGGCGTAAATATCCGAGCCGCGCGCGGGAAATCGATTGGTTTCTGCGTCATGGCGAGTATATGCATGTAAAGTGCCCCGATGTATGGCGGCGCGTTCATGAACTCCGCGGCAAAGGCTACCGGATCTATCTTCTGTCAAACTACTCCGAAGATCTTTTCCGCAAACACACGAGCGGCGCCTCTTTTATGAATGACATTGATGGAATGATCATCTCCTATCAGGTTCATTACGTGAAGCCGGATATCCGGATCTACCGCGCGCTGCTGGACCGTTATAATCTGAAGCCGGAGGAATGTATCTTCTACGATGACCGTGAGGCCAACACAAAAGGCGCCCGTCACGCGGGAATCGAAGCGGTCACGATTACTTCCACTGACCAGCTGATTCATCTGCTTGACGCGCGCCTTGCGGAGCCCGCTCTGTTATAAAAGCCTAAAGCGGGCATTTCGCGATTTCCCGAAGCGCCGCTGTCTCCCGCGGCACCCAGTCATAAGGTTGCTCCGATCCGTCGGCGAGCGCTCGCTCGTTCGCGCGGATCGCTTCTCCTATAGTCACGAATTCCAGTTTAAGTCCCTGTCTTATTTCGTTGGGATCCAGGCTCTGTCCCTGGTTCTTCTTACTCAGGAGCCTGCACAGATAAAAGGATGACTCGATACGGAAATATTTCTCTTTCTCATACAGATCGCGCCTTATCTGAGCCGTGCTTCCCAGTTCTTCCATGACTTCAATGTCCGTGTAGCCCGTTTCCTCCGCTACTTCTCTCAGAAGCGCCTCTTCCCGGCTCTCGCCCGGTTTAATGGCGCCTCCGGGGAATTTATAATCCCCCTTGCGCGTCCGGAGCAATAGAATTCTGCCGTTCTCGGCAATGACCGCTCTGGCTGATTCTCTGTGGTTGCAAACACTTCCATCCGGTAATGTCCTAAGACCCAACTCAATTCGGAACACCAAACCTACCCCCTATCTTCCGTGACCATTCATTCCCGAGGAGCTATTTGTTGTATTGGTGTTAGTATACTCCAGTCCCAGCGCGTTGGCAACCGCTTCCATGATTCCGTTGCTGCTGAATGTCGCGCCGGAAACCGCGCTGACGTTCACGCTCTGCTGGCTGATGATTTCATTGATAACCGTCGTTTTCGCTCTGTTGAAATATTCCGCGTCATCCTGATACGAGTCGATCGTAACCGCGGTAATCGCGCCGCCGGAAACGGTAACCGTTACCTTCGTCGTTCCGCGGAGTCCCGTGCCGCTGCCTGTATACGTGCCATCCGCCACGTTTGAGATCGAGGCGCTCGAGCTTGAGGAGCCACTGCTCGAGCTGCTTGGGCTATCGCCCGCGCTGTCACTTGCCGCGCTGTCGGAAGAAGAAGTCGTTCCGCTCAGGGCGTTCTCAACCGCGCCGATAATACCTTTGCTGCTGAACGTCGCGCCGGAAACCGTCGACACGTTCGTGTCCTGCGCCGCGATGATCTCATTGATAATCGTGGTTTTCGCCTTGCTGAAGAACTGCTCGTCATCTCCATAGGAGAGGATCGTGATATTTGTAATATATCCGTTCGCTACCGTGACCTGTACCTTCGTAGTGCCATGATAACCGGAAGCGGAGCCGGTGAAGGTTCCGTCCGTATACGGTCCCTGACCTGTTTCGGTCGTCGTCGCGAAAGCGGACGAGCCGGTACTCAGGGAGCCGGCGAGGTTGCCGACATAATAGAAGCCGGTAATCGCTGAAGCCGCCGCGACAGCCGCGATCGCGGGCGCCGGGTTCGCGCTGATGTTTTCTCTGGGACAGATATCCTTGCACTTGAAGCAATCGATACATTCACCGGAGGAAATCACGTCATCCTGATAAAGCGGAATCCCCATGGCGCAGACCCGTGTACAAGCGGCGCAATTGCCGCAGTTTCTTCTGGGCTTTCGAATTCTGAAAAGCCGGATTCCCGAAGTCGCCGCGAAAACCGCGCCCAGCGGGCAGAGGTAACGACAGAAGAAACGTTCTATAAAAAGCGAGCCGATCATAATCGCGATCAGGAGAACGCCGCCAATGGAAAGCATCGCCGCGAAATCCGGGCCTTTCAGATAAGTAATCCGCCCGAATACGGTCCAGGGATCATTGTTCCCGTCCAGAACCGGAAGCTTCAGGAACCAGACGAAGACTACAATCGCGATCAGCAGAACATATTTGATCATCTTCAGGCCTTTGTCGGTTTTTTCCGTAATCGGCGCTCTCCGAATACCCAGCTTGCTTCCGATAAAGCGGAGCAGATCCCCCATAGCCCCGAAGGAGCATAAGAAACCGCAGAAAAACCGGCCCATCAGCATCGTGATCAGAAGTACAGCGGCCACCAGCACGATCTGGGACGCCATGGAACTGACTGTGAACGAGCCGGAAGCGATGGTCACGGCCAGCTCCTTTATAGAAGAAAAAGTTGTTATGAACAGGCCCGGGAAAAGGATAAAAGCGACGGCCTGTACGCAGTGTCTCGCGATCTGAAAAAAAGATGTTTTTTTGTTTCTCATTCCTGTCACCCCAGCTTTCTGTTGTCTTCAAACATTGAAAATATTGATTTACATCGCTCTGAGCAATACACGTCCAGAGCCTTGGTTACCATGATCATGTCTATGTTCCGGCCGGCCGCGAACGCCGCCGCGTTCCGCGCTCCCATGATAAACAACGCGGTGGACACGCCGTCCAGATAAGCCGCGGAATCTCCGATCACAGTCACGCTTCGAAGATCCGTTTCCGCCGGAAAACCTGTCCGCGGATCGATGATATGATGGAATCGCTTTCCGTCTTTTATGAAATAACGCTCATAATCGCCGGAAGTAACGACCGCCTGATTCTGTATTCGCAGCGTCCCCATGGAAACGCCTCTTAATGAATCAGGTCTTTGGATCCCGACGCTCCTCGCCTTTCCAATACTGATGACAGTGCCGCCCAGATTGATGACCGCCTCCTGTATCCCGTTCTCAATGAGAATCCGGCGTACCTCGTCGGCGGCGTAGCCTTTGGCGATGCCGCCCAGATCCGCGGATTGTCCTCTTCGTCTGAGTTTCGCCATTTTTCGTTCCTCATCCAACAGAATATCGGCGTCGTTGACCAGCTCTTTTTGACGGTTGATTTCTTCCTCGTCCGGCATTACGCCTCCGCCGGGCCGTATCTTCCAAAGTCTTGTAAGCGCCCCGGCTGTTGTCGAGAAAGCGCCGCCTGTCTCACCGGAAATCTTCTTGGCCATCTCCAGTAGCGTAAGTGTGTCCGCGCTGACAGGAACGAAGGCTTTGCCGGCCATTTTATTCATATAGGAAATTTCACTGTTTCCTTTATATACTGAAAACTTGTCATCGATTGTGAGCACTCTGTTTTCCGCGGCCTTTAGCGCGTTTTCCGCGTTCTCTTCCCGGACCGCCGCGCCTGACTCCTCAGAATAAAATACGGTAATTTCATTTAAAGTTCCAAGTGCCCGGAACATTCGGCAGCGTGAGCGATTCTTGTTATCCATAAGGATCTCTCCTTCCCCTCTGAAAAAAATAGTTGGTTGTTGATAACAGATTAACGAAAAGGCATGGTCAAAATGTGTTCGAATCGTGACGATTTTGTGTCCTGCTTGAAATCGCTTAACCAGACCCCGCGGACGTTTTTTTGTAAAGAAAAGAGCGGTTAAAAATAGCCGCCCTCAACACGAAAGCTTCTCTCGTCCTCAACAATCGGCAGCTTCTTTGACTCCCGACTCTCGATTTCGATAAAACGCCCCTGTTCGATCATTTTCAACATCCTTCCGATGTCCCGCGCTTCTCCCTGCGCCTCCACCGTCACGCTGCCGTCCCACTCGTTTTTCACAAAGCCGGTGAGATTACAGGCTTCCGCCGCCTTACAAGCCGTATAACGAAAGCCGACGCCTTGTACACGGCCCTTGAAGTTATAGCGTATTCGCGTGATCATTCGGGTAAACATAGAATCATCCTTTCTCTCGCGCGTTTTCCTTATTTATTGATCATCGCCTCAAATTTCTCGATAATCTCCTCCTTGCGAAGAGCGGCCTGGCTGAAATCATAGTTCACAAGATTGATATCACTCATAGAGGCCAGGCCCGCCGGCGCTTCCAGATCCGTTCTGGACGGCCGTCTGCTCCAATCATCGCTTTGCTCCTTCTGACATTCATAAGAGGTGACAAAATCCGTGAAAAGTCTGGCGTTTGCCTCATGCGGACAATTCTTCACGATCGCGATCGCGTCAGGAACCGCCGAAGTGCCGTCAGCAGGGTAGCAGAAACCGATATCCGGATTGTCCGCGTAAAGAATCGCGGATTTCTCGATTGTGATGCCGATCATATACTCTCCTGAGGCCACCAGTTTATGACATTTACTAGAAGAATCCAATATTTTTCCGTTCAGATTGGCCGCGAACTCGCTCACGTAAGACCATCCCGCGTCAATCCCGCCATGCGCGAAAAGCATCGTGCAAAGCTGCGTGTACGCGGAGCCTGATTTTGACGGAAGACAATAAGCGATCTGACCCTTGAATTCCGGCTTCAGACAATCATTCCAGCTGGCCGGCGCGGTTACGCCCGCCTCCGAAAGTAATTTCTTATTATAGATAATAACCATGGGCAGCGGACTTTCCCCCGACCAGATTCCTCCGGCGTCGTTAAAACGCGGGTCAATGGCCGTAGAGTTCACGCTGGTATAGGCCTCAAAATAATCCTTATACGCCTCAAGGGAGTCCGCTCCGCCTCCCCAAAGCACGTCCGCCTCCGGATTTTCGGCTTCTTCCGCGATTTTGGAGCAGAGCTCTCCCGTGCCGCCCGGTATCAGCTCAACTTTGATTTTTGGATATTTCGCCATAAAATTGACTATAACCGCGTTGAGCGGATCCGCGTCGTGAGGCGAGTAAATCACTATGGTGTTTAAGTCCGAGGTGTCCACGTCGGAAACCGCGCCGCGATTCGCTCCGTCGTTGGCGGAATCCGTGTCACTCGCCGCGCCGGTAACCGCGGCTTCCGGACTCTGTGTGTTTCCTGTTTCCGAGCCGGACGCGCAGCCGGCAAGGAGAAGGACCGCCGCCGCGGCGCAAAACATTCGACGTACGAAATATTTTCTCATTCCCGTCACTCCCGCTGTTTTGACATCTGTTTAAGAAGCTCCCGTAAAAGAATTTCCCGGTCGACCGGCTTCGCGACATGACCGTTCATCCCGGCCTCCTCACATTTCTGCCTGTCATCCTCAAAAGCGTCCGCGGACAGCGCGATGATCGGAACCTTGGAAGCGTCCATCCGCGCCATGGCGCGTATCGATTTCGTCGCCTCGTAACCGTCCATGACCGGCATCCTGAGATCCATCAGCACACAATCAAACCCGCCTTCCTCGGACTCCGCGAAAAGAGCGGCTCCCTTGGCTCCGTTCGGCGCCGTTGTAACTATCATGCCAAAGCCTTCCAGAATAATTTTGGCGATTTCCGTGTTCATCTCGTTATCCTCACAAAGCAGGACGCGCTTACCCGCGAGATCTGACGCGTCTGTTGCCTCAAGAACGGATGGGGCCTGACTTTCCCCGACGTACTCAACCGGAAGCGCGATCACGAAGGTCGAGCCTTCTCCGCGCTTACTTGTAACACGAATCTCGCCTTTCATCATTTCCACCAGATTCTTGACGATTGAAAGTCCGAGGCCGGTACCCATCTCGCCGGCGGACTCCTTCGCCCGCTCCTGGCTGAACGGCTCAAATAGCTTTGGCAAAAAATCCTCGCTGATTCCAATCCCGTTATCCGAGACGATGACACGACAATTCATGCCCTTATTTACCTTCGGGTCGATTTTCTCAATCGTGAGACTGACCGTCCCGCCCTCCGGCGTGAATTTCACCGCGTTGGATAGCAGGTTCAGAACAATCTTCTGCGTATTCAGCCGGTCGACCCGTACATATCCCAAGTAGGCCCGGCCGGAATCTAATATGAAGCGAACACCCTTCGCGTCCGCCATTGATTGAATAGACACCGTAATGCCGCGCAGCAATTCCTCACTGTCCACAACTTCCGGCCTCAGTTCGTATTTACCGCTTTCAATTTTACTGATATCCAAGGTGTCGTTAATCAGATTCAGCAGAAACTCGCCGGATATTTTGATCTTATCCAGATACTCTTTTTCCTTCTCGCGCGATTTTCCCGTTTCCTCCAACGCCAAATTGGTGTAACCGATGATTCCGTTAAGCGGCGTGCGCATATCATGACTGATGTTGGAAAGAAAATCCGATTTCGCGTTCGCCGCCTCGCTCAGCTGCTGATTCTTCTCCCGCATCCTCGTGGAATATAGAACTGCCGCGATAATCGCCGCGATCAGGAAACCGAGGATCATGAACGCGATGACCGCTATGCGCGGATTCATATAAATAAGATCCAGCAAAGAACGCGCGCCGGAATCATAGGAAGTCTCCCGGAAAATCCCGCTGAAAGCGCTCGAGCCGGCTGAGGCGATCGCCTTATTCAGTATCGAGTACAGTCTCGAGTCCGCTGACTCGGAAACGGCCAGGGAAAGTCGGTATTCCGCGCCCTGAATGGCCTTAAAGGAAAGCCCCCGGAACTCTTCTTTTTCCTGATAATACTCCAGTTGATTGGAATCCAGAAAAGCGTAATCCGCCCCGCCGTTCAAAACCGCCTGAAGGCATTGCCCCATCGTATTATAATCCAGGTAATTATACGAATCTTTTCTGATTTCGGAACTCAGATACCGCTGGTACGAGTCCCTGGGCACCGCGACCGTATTGCCCTGGGCCGCGTCCGACTTATACGCCGCGAAATACGTAAAGGTCGCGAACGGCTCCGTAACCAGCGCGTTATATCTGGCCGCCCAGGTATAATCATATGGAAAACCGGCCATCATCTGGGTCTTGCCGGCAGCGAAGTCCTTGAGCGTTTCCGAAAAGGTATTGTCGGCGACAAATTGAAAACGCAGTCCCGTCCGATCTGTGATCATCTGAAAAACCGATACCATCGTGCCCGCCATCTCGCCGGAGCCGTCCTTATAAGCGAGCGGATACCAGGCCGGATTATAGGAAACCGTAACGACCGGGTTCTCTTTTACGTATTCTTTCTCCGATTCCGAAATGACTGTCTGCTGATCAGCGGAATTCGCGTGATATTTCGAGTAAATTTTCTCTTCAAAATATGGGTCTGTCACCTTCAGCTCATTCATGGCGGCGTTCAGCTCTTTCAGCAACTCCCCGTTTCCCTTCGCGACCGCGAAATAATAAGAAGATGAGCTGAATTTCGCTACGGAACGAAGTCCGACGTCCTGAAGACTGCTGACCAGCTCCGCGTCAATTTCCCCGTTTTCCATCGCCGCCTCGACTTCCTCTTCAGAATGATAATAAATCAGTCTGGGCAGGCAATCGTTATCCTTACAATAATCAATAAATCCTACATTCCGCGAACTATTATAGTCAAGACCGACCGTAAGATTCGCGAACGACTCGAAATCCTCGAACGCTACCTCTGTGTTATCCGGATTTACGTCCAGACAAGTACAACTGTTGCCGGAAGGAATACTTGAGAAATAAACCTTGCCGGATAAGTCACTCGACTGCTCGACGCCGTTCATCAAGTCAATATCACCATTTTCCAGCATCTCAATGCCCGCGTCATAGGATTCCACCGGAACGAACTCATACTTCCAACCGGCGTACTGAGCCGCCGCCATCATATAATCATAGCTGTAGCCGCGGTACGTACCCGACGCGTCGTCATACTCCTGAAAGTTGACCAGCGGGTAATAACCGACTTTTACCACGCGCCGATCCGTGTCCGCCGCGAAAACGCCGGCCGGCAAAACCGCCGCGAAAAGCGCCGCTGCCACCAGCAAACAAAGCGCCCGGGCCGCGAAACCGTTTTTAATACCCTTTATCGTTCGCGTTGTGATCATCTCCCCCCGTCGTCCGACTAAACGCTGCTTATATGTCCCTCCGGATCTGGAAAATATAAAATTTCAGGTAATAGGAATCCTCGTCATCCCACAGGATCGGATGATCCGGCGCCTGCGTACGGAACTCAACCTGCCGCAGCCTTACCCTCGCGTCCTTCGCGGCCTGGTGGATCGCTTCGGCGAAAAGCTCCGCCGTCATAAAACGAGAGCAGGAACAGGTTGCCAGAAATCCGCCGTCCCTGATCAGCTTCATCGCGCGGTAGTTGATTTCGCGATAGCCCTTCGAGGCGTTTTTCACGGAACTCCTGGATTTGGTGAACGCCGGCGGATCCAGAATCACGACATCGAATTTCTCTTCCGCCTTCTCCATCTCCGGCAAAAGCTCGAACACGTCGCGGCAGACGAAGGAAACCTTGTCGCCCAGGCCATTCAGCTCCGCGTTCTTCCGCGCCATTTCCACGCCGGCCTCTGAAGCGTCAACTCCGAGGACCTCCGCCGCGCCGGCCGCCGCGGCGTTCAACGCGAAAGAGCCGGTATGCGTGAAGCAGTCCAATACCCGGGCGTTCCTGCTGATTCCTCGGATCGCTCTTCTGTTATATTTCTGATCCAGGAAAAATCCTGTCTTCTGACCTTCCTTCACATCCACCAGATAACGGATCCCGTTCTCCGTAATCTCAACCGTCGTGTCGAATTCGTCCCCGATGAATCCTTTCTCGCGCTCCATGCCTTCCTTTTCGCGCACCTTGGCGTCACTGCGCTCATAGACACCCCGAATCGGGATCCCGTCCTCCGCGAGAATCTCTTTAAGCAGCGCGACAATCCGCGGTTTCAGACGATCAATTCCAAGCGCCAGCGATTCCACGACCAGCACATCCGAAAACTTATCGATCACGATTCCCGGCAAAAAATCCGCCTCGCCGAAGACAATCCGACAACTCGATGTGTCAACTGTTTTCTTTCTATATTCCCATGCGTCATATAATCGTTTCTTAAGAAACTCGTCATTTATCTCCTGGTCCTCGTTTCTCGTCAGCATCCGGATCCGGATCTTTGAGTTCCGGTTAATAAAACCTTTGCCCAGGAGGTATCCGTCAAAATCATGTAAGATTACAATGTCCCCATCCTCAAAGCTTCCCATTACGGAAGCGATCTCGTTGTCATAGACCCACATGCCGCCGGCCTTCAGTGACCTGCCCTCGCCTTTTTTCAAAACCGCTACAGCGCTCATATCTTTCCCTCATTTTCATAATAATCTAATTTTCATTATAATATCATTTTCTTATAATTGCCAGATAATGACTTTATATAACAACAAAAAATGAGTCGTTTTTATAGAAACGACCCATTTTAAAAAAGCGGTATCGCGGCGCGTTTTAGATAAAATTCGCGAAAATCGACGCTCCGAACACGGTCAGAATTCCGGCTACCGCGATCGACAGGCCGCTCATCGCTCCCTCGATTTCTCCCATTTCCATCGCTTTTACCGTACCGATCGCGTGCGCGGAAGACCCGATGGCTACGCCTCTCGCGATCGGCTCCTCGATCCGGAAAAGCCGGCATACCGTCTCGGCGATCATGTTGCCGACCACACCGGTAATGATGATCGCGGCGACCGTAATCGTGACGATGCCGCCGAGCTCCTCCGAAACGCCCATTCCGATCGCCGTCGTAATAGATTTCGGCAGAAATGTGACATACCGCTCATGGTCAAAATGAAATATGGCGGCGAACGCCAGGACACAGAGAAGGCTGGTCGCCACACCGGAAAAGATACCCAGAAGCACAGCCTTCATATTCTTTTTCAGAAGCGCCAGCTGATCGTAAAGCGGCACCGCCAGACAAACCGTTGCCGGTGTCAGCAGATAGCTCAGGTATTTCGCTCCCTCGTAGTAGCTTTTATAATCCACATGAAATGCCAGCAAAACAACAATAATGACCGCGATTGCCACCAAAAGCGGATTGAAAATCGCCAGTTTAAGCTTCTTCTTCGCGATAACGCCCAGCTCGTACGCCAAAACGCTGATCATCACGCCGAAGAAAACCGAATTTGTCAGTATCTCCCCCATGCTCCTGTCCTCTCTTCTCCGCTCTTATTACACTTTGCGTTACTCTTCCGGACGCCGTCATGACCAAAAATGTCGACACAACGATTACGACGACAACCTGAATCCAGATGCCGCTGATCAGCCCCCAGGATTCCATCAGCCCGACACCCGCCGGAATGAACATCATCGGCATGATCTCGATCAGGAACTCGGCCGTCCGACGGACGGAGTCCACCGGAACGATTCCCGTCACAAGCGCCGTCAGCATCAAAAGAAGCCCATAGATCGACGCCGGTATCGGCAGAGGGATGACCGCCTTCAGTATCTCTCCCAGAAAAGAAATGGTCAGAATAATCAAAAATTGCCTGCAATATTTCATTTTAAACACTCAACTCTTTTCGCGCTTTTTTCACTTTAATCTATGATACATTATTATCAATCTCGATTCCAGCGCGAAAACGGCTTAAAGATTACAGAAATATCGTGAAGATCGTGCCTTTTCCCTGTTTACTTTCCACAACGATCCGGCCATCGTGCAGCTGTACGGCGTGTTTCACGATCGAAAGCCCAAGCCCTGTGCCGCCGGTCGCCCGGGAATGACTCTTGTCCACGCGATAAAAGCGCTCAAAGATTCGCTCAATATCCGCGTCCGGAATTCCAATGCCGTTATCAGCGGTCCGGATAAACGCGTGATCCCGGTCTTTTCCGACGGTGACCTTAACACTGCCGCCCTCTTTATTATATTTAATTCCATTGTCCATCAGGTTGCGAACCATTTCGTACAGAACCTGCCGAATCCCGCGTATAACGACAGGCTCGCCTTGTACCGTCAGCGTTACGCCGCGGTTTTCAGCGGTAAGCGCCAGACTTTTCCTCGCTTCCTCGGCTATTTCCAGAAGATCCGTATCCTCTTTGGGGCTGTCCTCCTGCATTTCGTCCAACTCCGAAAGATGAATAATATCCTCAACAAGCGCGGCAAGTCGCGCGCTTTCGCCTCGGATCCGGCCCGCGAACCCGGATAAATCTTCCTGCCTGACCATCCCCTGCTCAATCAACTCCGCGTAACCGGAAATCGACATCAAAGGCGTTTTCAGCTCATGCGAGACGTTCGCGGTAAATTCGCGCCGCAGCGTCTCCGTCCTGGCCTTTTCCGTAACATCCATAATCAAAAGGACCGCGCCCCGGATTTCTCCATCGATCAGGACCGGGTTCCCGAAAATTTCAAACGTCCTGCCCTCCATTAGAAACTGGCCATCGTAATGACTGCCGGAAACAGCTGTTTTCCAGGCGTCCATGACCTCCGGTCTCCGGCTCACCGTAATGATGCCATGACCCGTCACATCTTCGCGGGACACCCGAAAAAGCCGGATTGCCGAGTTATTCACGGAAAGCACTTCGTCCATGTTGGTAACAATCAGACCTTCCCGCATATTTTCCGTGATCGCCATATACTCCTCGTGACTTCTCCTCGTGGCCTCTTCCTGCGCGCGGATAAGATTATTCTGCTCATCTACCCGGTTCAAAAGCGGCCGCAGCTCCTCGTATACCTCGCCGCAAAGCGGATGCTCCAGATTCATACCATTCAAAGGCTCCACGATTTTTTTGGTCAGCTTTTTCGCGAACAGCAGCGTAAAAACCAGAAGCGCGGCCGTGAAAAGCCCGATCAGCGTGAAGCCTCTCATAAGGGAGCTGAACGCGGATTCCAAAGGTTCCGAGACGCGCAGGAACTTACCGTCACTTAAACGAATCGCGTAATAATACGTTCTTCTTCCGATTGTGTCCGAGTAACGAGTCTGTTCTCCCGTTCCTTTCTCTCTCGCGGCGCTGATTTCCGGGCGGTTATAATGATTTTCCATTGTTTTCGCGTCCGCGTACGAATCATACAGAACCGTACCGTCCATGTCAATAAAAGTGATCCGGCTTCCGGTCGACTCTCCGAGAGCGGCGTTGATTGCCGCTTCACCCTGCGTGTTCGCGACGGAAGCGATCGCGCCCGCCTCGTTGCGTACCTCTGTTTTCATTTGATCAAAATAGGACAAATACTCAATCACCCCGGTCAGAATCGCCGTGGCGACAATGGTAAAAAACAGAAGGCGGCTCATCGCGGAGCCAAGTCTATCTTCCATCGTTTTCATTACCTTACCCCCATTCGATAGCCTACGCCCCGTACTGTCTCAATACTCGATCCCTGCTCCCCGAGCTTCTGGCGAAGCATACGAATATGCACGTCCACCGTCCGCGTTTCACCGTCAAAATCGTAACCCCAGATGTCCGAAAGCAGCTTCTCTCTGGTTTCCACGATACCGGGATTCTCAAGCAGATACTTCAAAAGCTCGAATTCTTTGTATGTCAGCTCCACCTCTTCGGAATCTGCCGTCACGCGATGCTTCTCGACATCCATCGTGATCTTACCATGGGTGTAAATCGTTTCCTTATGTTCCGGATCCTCATTCATACCGGCCCTTCGCAGAACTGCTTTGACGCGGGAAAGAAACTCCATCATACCAAACGGCTTCGAGATATAATCATCCGCCCCCGCGTCAAGCCCGACTACCTTATCATACTCGGAGCCTTTCGCTGTGACCATGATGACGGGAATCATTTTCGTTTCTTCTTTTTTTTTCAGATTCGCGAGGATGGAGAGGCCATCCTCCTCCGGCAGCATAATATCCAATATAACAAGCGCGGGCCGCTCTTCCTTTAAAGCCGCCTTAAACTCGCCCGCTCTCTCGAATCCGAGCGCCTCAAGGCCGCCGCTTCTTAATGTATAAAGCACGAGCTCCCGTATATTCTGGTCATCCTCCACGTAATAAATCATGTTAATACCCGCTTTCTTCCTTGATTCTATCTTAATTATAGAAACCCAATGTAAAATGCGTAAGAAGCTCTCTGTTAAATCTATGTAAATTCATTTTACAAAGCCCGTTTTACAAATCTCTAACATTGATTTAACGCCGTCAAGGTGGAACGGCCGCGCTTTTCCGCGATATGATTACGACCGTAAAGCAAATTTCGAAACAAATTCATAAAAAAGGAGAAATCGTATTATGAAAATGAAATCATTGATCACAATCGCTTTGGCGGGCGTCATGGCCCTTGGGCTTACCGCGTGCGGCGGTACTGCCTCGACCACTACCTCTTCCGACAGCTCCAGGACAACAACAGCCGCGGCCTCTAAAGTGACCGGGACGATCACCGGCTCCGGCTCCTCCGCGCTGTTCCCGCTGGCGCAGGACGCGGCGGACGCTTTTAAGGAAGCGAACCCGGACGTATCGATCACAATGAACGCCGGCGGTTCCGGCACAGGCCTCAAGCAGGTTTCCGACGGATCCGTTGATATAGGAAACTCCGACGTGGACGCCTCCGAAAAGCTCGACGCTTCCCAGGCTTCCGCGCTGACCGACCATAAGGTCTGCGTCATCTCCATGGCACCGATCGTAAGCAAAGACATCACGGACGCCGGCGTAAAATCACTCACGACAGAGCAGATCGTCTCCATCTTCACAGGAGCGACCACAAACTGGAAAGATGTCGGCGGCCCCGATGAGGACATCGTCCTGGTTACGCGCCCGACAACATCCGGCACCAGAGCTCTTTTCAAGAAATACGCGATGAATGGGCAGGAAGAAGCCAGCGGCAGCGCTCTTGAGACTGATGATTCCGGCACGCTTCTGCAGTCTGTTTCCGGCACAAAAGGCGCGATCGGCTATGTCGCTCTTTCTTATCTGGTCAACAACAGCTCCGTTTCCACTCTGGCGATTGACGGCGTGGATCCCACGATGGAAAACACCTACAGCGGCAAATGGAAAGTGTGGGGCTACGAGCACATGTACACGAAAGGAACACCCAGCGAGGCTGTCCAGGCTTATCTTGACTACATCGCGTCCGATACCTACGGAGCGAAAATGGAGTCCCTCGGCTACTGCGTGACTTCGAAAATGCAGGTGACTCACTAATGGCGGAAACTTCGTTAAAGGAGCGTAACTGGAATATCCTGGTCCGGATCTGCGGCATTATCATGATCCTGCTGCCTCTGGCAATCGGCGTATTCCTGCTCTCTAAAGGCGCCGGCACATTTACTACGTACCGGCACAGTATCGGGGAATTCCTGTTCTCATCGAACTGGAACCCCGCGGATGACTCGACCGGCGGCGGAACCGTCGGGGCAGCCGTCTATATCGCCGGTTCATTGATTACCTGCGGCCTCGCGCTGCTGATCGCGGTGCCGTTTTCCCTGGCGGCCGCGATCTTCATGACAGAGATCGCGCCGAGCGCGGGCGAGCGTTTCTTAAAACCGGCAGTCGAAATCTTCGTCGGCATCCCTTCGGTCGTATACGGCTGGATCGGTCTGACAATCCTCGTGCCTTTTATTAAAAAGATATTCAGCCTAAATCAGGGATTCTCCGTGCTGGCCGCGGGAATCGTGCTGGCGGTCATGATTTTCCCGTCTATCACGACACTTTCCGCGGACGCCATCCGCGGTGTTCCCATAGCCTGCCGCAAGGCCGCTTACGGTATGGGCGCCACCAGATGGCAGGTCGTCCGCCAAATCGTCGTACCGGCGGCGAAACCCGGCATCCTGACCGGTATTATCCTGGGTCTGGCGAGAGCGTTCGGCGAGGCTCTGGCCGTCGCCATGGTCATCGGCAAGACGAGAGCTTTTCCCAAAAACATTCTTTCTCCCACCACGAACCTGACCGCCGCGATCGCTTCGGATATGGGCGGCGCTATGGAAGGCGGAGAATACAACACGGCTCTTTGGACGATGGCGCTGCTGCTTTTCCTGATCTCTCTGCTCTTCATCATTCTGGTACACGCTGTTTCCAAGGATAAGGAGGTGTCCGCGAGTGGAACAAAATAAAAAACGCGTCAGGGCGGCGCTTTTATCCGACCAAATCATGACCGGCGTTTTCTACGTCGTCGCGGGATTTTTCCTGGCGCTTCTGATCGCTTTCGCCGGCTACATCATCATCAAAGGGTTCGCCGGCGCGAAGCCCTACATGTTCGCTTTTAACCGCAAGGGAATCGGCAACCAGTTTTTTAACACCGTATACCTTGTTTTCCTCTCACTGGTGATTTCCATTCCGATCGGCGTAATGGCCGGTGTCTATATGGCCGAATACGCCCGTCCCGGAAAAATCACGAATTTCCTTCGTATCAGTATCGAGACGCTCTCTTCACTGCCCTCGATTGTCGTAGGTCTTTTCGGTTATCTGGTCTTCATCGTCATGACAGGCTCTAAATGGAATCTGTTCTCCGGCGCTCTCGCGGTCGCGATTCTCTCCCTTCCGCTGATCGCGACAACGACGGAGGACGCGTTCCGCTCCCTTCCCGACACCTATAAGAAATGCTCTCTCGGCATGGGCGCTACCCACAGGCAGGCCATCACGACCGTCCTGCTGCCGGCGGCGGCTCCTCGTATCATAACAGGCGCGATTCTCGCGGCCGGCCGCGGGTTCGGCGAAGCGGCGGCTCTTCTTTATACCGCCGGCATGAGCACGGATATCAACTGGTCGAACTGGCGTATCGTCTCCCCGACCTGCGCTCTTAACCCTTTCCGTCCCGGTGAGACACTGGCCCTGCAGATCTGGGCGTCCCGCACCGAGGCGCTCTCCGCGGACTCCGCGAAAATCGCGAATCTTTCCTCGGCCGTCCTGATGGTCATGGTATTGGCGTTCTCGCTGCTGGCCCGGGCTCTGGAACGGAAAATTAAACGAAAAATGGGGGAATCCAAATGAAATTCAAGATAGACAGCCTGAATCTGAACTATGGCTCCTTTCAGGCTCTCAAAGATATCAGCATGGATATCGAGGCGAACGCCATAACCGCTCTGATCGGTCCGTCCGGCTGCGGTAAATCGACTTTTCTGAAAACACTCAACCGGATGAATGATTTCGAGGACAACGTCGCGATCAAAGGCCTGGTCACGCTGGATGGAACCGATATCTACAAAGACATGAACGCGATCGAGCTCCGGCAGAAGGTCGGCATGGTCTTCCAGCAGCCGAATCCTTTTCCGAAGACCGTTTACGATAACGTGGCCTATGGCCCAAGGATCCGCGGCGTCAAGAAAAAAGCGACGCTGGACGAGGTCGTCGAGCAAAGCCTGACCGAGGTCGGCATATGGGATGAGATCAAAGACAGGCTTCACAAAAGCGCGCTGGGGCTTTCCGGCGGACAGCAGCAGCGTCTCTGCATGGCCCGGACGCTGGCCGTAAAACCGGAGGTCATCCTGATGGATGAGCCCACCTCCGCTCTCGACCCGATCTCGACCATGAAAATCGAGGATCTGGCGACTGAGCTCAAGAAAAAGTACACAATTGTCATCGTTACGCATAATATGCAGCAGGCGAACCGTATTTCCGATAAGACCGCTTTTTTCCTGTTGGGCGAGCTGATCGAGTACGGAACGACACAGAATCTTTTCCTGAATCCCAAGAACAAGAAAACAGAAGATTATATTACAGGAAGGTTCGGATAAAAAATATGAAAGACGCCGAATTCAATATCGACATCTATACATTAGTGGAGGTACTAAAAATGTCAACAAGATATCACTATGAGGAGGAGCTCGCGAAAATCAATGACAGTGTTTTCGCGATGGGCGCGGACATCGAGGAGGCAATCGATAAAACCATCCTCTCCTTCCGGAATCTCGACACGAAGCTCGCGATCGAAATTATGAAACATGACGACATCATCGACGCCATGGAGTATCAAATTGAGGAGGACTGTGTCAATATCGTCGTCAAACAGCAGCCGATCGCTTCCGACTGGCGCAAAATCGCTTCCTACACCAGGATGATCGCCGACATGGAACGCATCGCGGATCACTGCGGTGATATCGCGATATACGTCAAGGAGCTCTCCGCCATGGCGCCGGTCAAGGTTCCCGAGCGTTTCTCGGAAATATTCAATATCATGAAACAAATGGTCTCTGACACCTTCAGCAGCTTTACGGAAGGAAATCCGTTAAAGGCGGCTAATGTCATAGGCATGGACGACCAGGTAGACAAATGCTTTGACGAAATCACGAGAGAAATCGCCGTTCTGATGAAAGAGCAGCCCGATAAAATTCCGCAGTACATTGACTATCTCCTGATTAATAAATACATCGAGCGGATGGCGGATCACGCCGCGAACATCGCGGACTGGGTAACTTTTATCGTAAATGGGGAATTAAAGCTGAAATTCACGGATCGTTATAAAAAAGAAAGTGAGTAAGCCGGAAAGGCTTCTCACTTTCTTCTCTTCTGGTGAACACAATATCTGATTCTAGAGACCTTCTAGTGGCAGCTTCCGTGCCCGCAGTCACCATGACCGCAATCCGCGCCGCTTTCATGCTCGTGATGGGCGCAGACCGTGTCGGGATCATAGTTTAGATTTCCGCCGATGAAAGAACGAACCTGCTCGTCCGCGTCGCCCTCCGCGCCCGGGAAAAGCCGGATACCAGCCTCGCTTAAGGCGTTTCTCGCGCCTCCGCCGATGCCGCCGCAGATCAATGTGTCGATTCCCGCTTCCTGAAGGAAGCCGGCAAGAGCGCCGTGTCCCTGACCGTTCGTGTCCACAACGCGGGAGGACTTGATCTCACCCTTCTCAATATCATAAATCTTAAACTGTTCCGTATGGCCAAAATGCTGAAAAACCTGTCCATTCTCGTACGTTACCGCTATTCTCATCGTATCGCTCTCCTTATTTCCGGAAAATTGATAATGCCCGCCATCGACGCGAAGTCTCGTGCCTTCCACCAGAAAACGAGCCAGCTTCTTCCTGGCTCCCGCGTACAGAGACTGTACTGTAGCCCGGCTGGTCTCCATCCGCTCGGCGCATTCCGCCTGCGTAAGTCCATTGTAATCAATCAGCCGCACGCATTCGTATTCCTCCAGCGACAGCGTCACGACCGCCTCTCTGGTTCCCGACGCGCCGCAGAAACAACGGCATCTGGGACTGGCTCCGATCTTCATGTTCATGTTCGGTCTCGGCATTTTCTTCTCCTTTAATTATTGGCATATGCTAATTACAGATAGAGAATAGCATAGTTTTTGGCATATGTCAATTACTTTCAGGATAAAGAATGACTTCAAGCGCCTCGCCCTTTCTCATCGCTTCCAAGCCTTCCCCGAAGCGGGAAAGCGGCAATCGATGGGTAATCATCTGGGAGAAATCGGCCTTCTTCGTCTTAAGAATGTTCGCCACGTTCCGAAGCGTGTGATCACCGATGAAGTTCCCATAGATCGTAATGCCCCGGGATGTAATGTCATTCTGACAGATTTCCTCCTTCGCCGCGGCGTTCTGACCGAAAAGAAGAACGCTCCCGCTCGCTTTTACGCATTTGACCGCGTCCGAGATCAGACATCCCACGGCGTCAATCACAATATCCGCCCCGTTTCCGTCCGTCTCCTTCATGACCTCGTCATAAAGATTCTCCTCTTTCGGATTGATCACTCTTGAAGCGCCCTGTAAATACGCGTATTTCGCCCGAAAAGCGGAGACCTCGGAAACAAGTACCTTTCCCGCGCCGCATTTCGAAAGAAGCGTCGCGAAATACAGACCGATCGGACCGCCTCCGAGCACGAGCGCCGTGTCGCCGGGCATTACTTTCAGTTTCTTGACCGCGCCTGTGACACAATTGAGCGGTTCCGCGAAAATACTCTCCTCCAGCGGGATGCCCGCGTCGATTTTCACAAGCTGAGCCTCCGGCGCTACCGCGTACTCCGCGAAAACGCCATCGATGTGGACGCCCATGGAACGCATATCCGTACAAAGATTCGAGTGCCCGGTCTGACAATTCGGGCAGACACCGCAGGGAATATTGTTATCCAGAATCACGTGGTCGCCGGGCTTAAGCGCTTTAACAGCTTCTCCCGTCTCAAGAACCTCTCCCACGCACTCATGCCCCAGAATGATACCGGGCACGCCCGGCACTCTCTGCGGCGTGGCGAGAATCGCCACATCCGTGCCGCAGATCGACGCGCCGAGGATTTTGATTTTCACGTCATCGGCGCGCGTAAGCTCCGGCTCCGGTTTCTTCGTATACTCAAATTTCCCGTAATCGGTAAAAACAATCGCGTTCATCATTATTATTTACCTCCCGCTTTTTTTCCATCCAGATACGCCTGATGAAGCTGTAAGCAGTACTTCAGACTCATCGTGCCGTCATGAGCCGTCGTCTCCGGCTCGCGGCCTGTTTTAACACAGTCCACGAAGTCATTGATTTCCGCCTCAAAAGCCGCTCTCCAGCGCTCCTGAAAACTTTCCTGGCACTCCTCGAGATACCCATCACCCGTAAAGGAAGAAAGATAATTCTTTCTTGGAACGGAGTTGACCCGTATCGTTCCCTTCGTGCCGACGATCTCGCTTTCCACGTGACTGCAGGTCGCCGTACGGCCCACCTGAATATAAGCGGTCGTGTCATTGTCGAAGCTTGTCAGCGAAAAACCATTGTCATAATCATTATAATCCGCGAGTCCTTTACAGACATACGCGTCACCTGTCGCGAAAGACTTAACCGGGTCGCCCTCCAGAAACCATCTCGCCAGATCCGTGTCGTGGCTTCCCATTTCGATGAACCATGGCACGTAAATTCCTTTTTTGACGCCTTCCAGATGCGCCTCCAGAACCGAAGCCGGGTCAAGAGAAACGCCCTTAAAAAGAATCGGCTTACCGATTTTCCCCTCGCGGATCTTCTGCTTCGCCGCCGCGTAGGAAGGGTCAAAACGGCGCATGAAGCCGACCGTGAAGCGCCGGTCCGGGTTTTTCCGGACAGCGTCCTCAATTTCAGCGCAGTCTTCCAGCGTTTTCGCGAGCGGTTTCTCACAGAAAATATGCTTTCCCGCCGTAAGTCCCGCGACACACGCTTCTTTATGCGCGTCCGCGCCCGTCGCCACGACAAGCGCGTCGATCTCCGGGTTCTTCAACATTTCATTGATATCCGTGTACCCATAGGGGATCCCGAATTCCTCCCGCGCCGCCGCGACCTTGCTTTGGGTTCTCGCGCAGACCGCGACGACCTCCGCGTCCTTATTCCGCGTAAGATTGATCAAATGTGTCCGGCCCATGCCGCCGATTCCTACAATACCAAAACGAATTTTACTCATATGGATTCCTCCTTATCGCTATATAGTCGCTGTTTTTCTGATATACTCTCTTGCCTTCAGCGCGTACTCGAAGGGATTCGCTTTCGCGGGATCCTGCTCCGCCTCAACGATGAACCAGCCTTCATAGTTCGCCTTATCAAGCGCCGCGAAAACACCGGGATAATCGACACAGCCATCTCCCGGGATCGTGAAGCAGCCTTCCACGACCGCTTTGCGGAACTTAAAGCCCTCCTGATACGCCTGCTCCATTTTACCCGGACGGATATCCTTCAGATGAACATGCCCGATTCTGGGGCCGAACTCTTCCGCCGCCCATACAGGGTCCTCGCCCGCGAAAGTAAAATGACCGGTATCGAAACAAAGATACACGTAGCGGGAATCCGTGCCGTCCAGCAGACGCTTCGTCTCCGCGAAGGTCTGGACGACAGTCGCCATATGATGATGGTAGCAGAGCCTAAAGCCGCGGTCCGCCGCTATTTTTCCCAGTTTATTCAGGCCCTGGCAGAGTTTTTCCCATTCCTCGTCCGAGGCGATCGGCTTGTTAGCGCCGAACATGGAACATTCCTCCGCGAAAAGACATCTCGTAAGCTCACAGACATTGACCCTTTTCGCGCCGACCGCGTCCAGAAAATCAAGCTGCTTCACGAACGCTTTCTCATTTTCCTCATAAGGTGTCGAGCACAGAAACGATGAGAACCACTGGCTGGCGATCTTCATGCCGCGAAGATTCAGCGCTTTGTTAAGCGTCTCGCTGTCCGTCGGAAATTTCCCGCCGACTTCCGTTCCCTGAAAGCCCGCGAGAGCCGCTTCGGAAATCATCTGCTCAAAAGTAAGTTCTCCGCCAAGCGCCGGCATATCATCATTGGTCCATCCGATCGGAGCGATTCCGAGTTTTACATTATTGAACATTTTTTTGTTTCCTCCTTAGCATTTTTCCCAGTGTCCGCTTTTAATGGAACGTAATACCGCGTCAATCACGCCATCAACTTTCGCGCCCATCTCAAAGTCACAGGTATACTCTTTGCCTTTCATGGCGTTTGTCAAAGCCCTTGCCTGCAGCGTCTTCATGTCATCGAACGCGATCGCGATACCGCCGGCCGGCTGAAACCACTTAAAGCCCTCATGCTCCGGATTCAGAAGGACGGTACGGAACCCGCAGTCTCTTCCATTGTCTTTGACCGCGTCCGCCTTGAAGTACACCTGTACTTCGCACATGCGCTCCAGATTGTATACAACGGTTCCCTCTGTTCCCTGAATCTCATAGTAGAAGTAATTCTTCCGTCCTGTCGCGACGCGGGAAGAAGAAAAATCACCGATCGCGCCGTTCTCGTATTTTACCAGGAAAGTAATAATGTCGTCGTTTTCGACTTTTCCCATCTCGGAAGCGCCCTGTTTTAAGGGACGCTCCGGAATCACGATCGACTGGAGGCCGAACACCTCGCTCATATCGCCCAGAATCATCTGGGAAACCGAGAGCAGATGACTGCAGAGATCTCCCAGCGCGCCGGAGCCGGCGAGCGCCTTCTTGTGCCTCCACGCGAGCGGAATCGAAGGATCCAGCAGCATATCCTGATCATATGTAGCGTGAACTCTCATGATCTTTCCGAGCTTTCCGGTCTGTACCAGCTCTTTTACGTATTGGTTGGCCGGATTCATGATATTGGAGAACCCGCAGTAATTCACGACGCCCTTCGCTTTGGCCAGATCCGCCAGCTCGCGTGATTGCTCCGCGGATAGCGAAAGCGGCTTCTCACAGAACACATGCTTGCCTTGTTCCAGAACAGCCTTGGCCATTTCATAATGCGCGCAGTTCGGCGTGGCGATATCGACAAGATCGATGTCCGGATCCTCCACCAGTTTTTTCCAGTCAGTCGTATAACGCCTGTAGCCCATCGAATGCGCGAATTTTGCTACCTGCTCCTCGTTGACGTCCGAAACCATCTCGAAGATCGGCATATCATCCCCGAAAATCATGTTCGCGTTATGAAAAGCCACTGTGTGCGCTTTTCCCATCCATCCGGCCCCTATAAGCCCTATTCTTACCTGATTCATTCCCTGTTCCTCCTTCTTATGAAAAAGTTTTTCCGTGTCGTTGTTTTTAATATGTCCCTATTGTATACTGAGAAAAAGACTTCGTCACTGCGTACGCTTGCTCTAAAATCACCATTTCTTGCTGTTTATAAGGAGGATTATATATGGAAAACCGAAAGGGCCTGATCGAGAAAGAAAGAGGCATACTAAAAAAAGACGGAATCTACTTCTTTGATCCGTCTTCTTTCGCCCGCGGTAATCTGTTCTATCCGCGGTGGGGCGCCGAGTACACCTGCGCGCGGCCATATCGCGTGGACCGGGATGAGCTGGATGTATTCGACATGTTTATTCTTTTTTATATTGTAAAGGGTAAGCTTGGTTTTGACTACCGCGGAGGGCAATTTACCGCCGAGGAGGGCGATGTTGTTCTGATTGACTGCAAATACCCGAATCATTACTGGGCGGAAACAGAGGTACGTTTCCGCTGGCTTCATTTCGCGGGCAACGCCTCGCAGGCGTATTGTGACGCGCTTTACGCGCGTCAGAAAGCGCTTTACCCGGGACACCGGGAACTGGGCCCGCGCTTTTTCGAGCTTCTGCATGGCGCCAAAACCAGATCCAGGAACGACCATGCCTTCTCCGTCGCGCTGCACGCGATTCTCGGGAATCTCGCGGACAGTCTGAACACCGGAAAGCTCTATCATCCCGCGGTCCGCGAAGCTTTGGAATATATGGAAAAGCACTATGACGAGCTGCTTTCCGTTGAGGATCTCTCTGATCTCGTCGGTCTCAGCCTATATCATTTTTCACGGCTTTTCCGTGAAGAAACCGGAGAGTCCCTTCATCGTCATTTGCTGAATGTAAGGACTCTCCGGGCTAAGACACTTCTTTCGGAAACCAATACTTCCATTGAGGAAATCGCGGAATTAACGGGGTTTTCCTCGGCGTCGCATTTCATCCGCGCGTTTAAGCGTGACACACGGCTTACCCCTCTGAAATTCCGGGAGCTTTTCCGCTAAACGCCCTCCCGAGCGCTTCTTTCAGCTGTTCCGGATCCAGCGGCTTGACAATATAATCGCTCATACCAATCTTGGCGCAGCGCTCTCTGGCCTCCGCGAAAGCGTCCGCCGTCATGGCGATAATCGGAACACTCTTCGCGTCCCTTCTCTCGAGCGAGCGAATTTTCTCCGCCGCCTCATACCCATTCAGGATCGGCATCTGAAGGTCCATCAGAATCGCCCTGTACGCGCCGGGCGTCGATTGAAAAAACATCTTTACCGCCTCAAAGCCGTTTTCGGCGTTATCGACTGTCAGACCAAAACCGCTCAGCAGCCTGTCCGCGATTTCCATATTGAGCTCGTTATCCTCCGCCAGCAGAACCTTCCCGCTGAGCGCGGCGCTTCCTCCCGAAGGTTTTCGCTCGGGCGCTTTCCGGTCTTTGTAACGCTCGTCGCGGGCCGCGTCCGGGAAAACAATCTCGCATCGTATACAAGTGCCTTCCCCCGGCGCGCTTTTGACAAAAATCTTCCCGCCCATCAGGTCAATATCCCGCTTCACGATGGAAAGTCCCAGGCCTGTCCCGCTTTCCGCCTTACGGCGCATGGGATTGTCATACTCCTGCGTGAACGGCTCGAACATGGTTTTCTGAAACTCCTCGCTCATTCCGATTCCGGTGTCGCGAAGCTCAAACGCGTACAAAATTTTATTATTCGGCAGTTCCCGGCTTCTGGAGCTGTACGTAATCACGCCGCCCGGTGACGTGTACTTGACCGCGTTCGAGAAAAGATTCAGCGTAATCTGGTTGATTCGGACCTTGTCCGCCACCATCACGCCTTCGCCTTTCTTCTCCTCAATGACCAGTCGAAGTCCCTTTTCATCGCAAATCGGCTGAAACATGTTTTTAATATGCGCTATGTACTCCGAAAAAGGATACGGCTCCGGATTCAGCTCAATTTTACCGCTGTCAATTTTGGAAATATCCAGCACGTCATTGATTAAGCTCAACAGGAATGTGTTCGCTGTCCTGATTTTGCGCAAATCGTCACGCAGCTTCTCCTTGTCTTCTATATCTTCAAAGGCGAAATCTGTCATGTTACTGATGACGCTGATCGGCGTGCGGATATCGTGGCTGATTCTGGACACGAACTCCGTTTTGGAGCGATTCGCCGCTTCCGCGACCCTTAAGGCTTCCAGCGTCTTCGCGATTCTTTCCTGCTCCTGCCTGTAAGATTCTGTGATATCCGTCTGAAGGAAAAGAATTTCTCTTTTCATTGGATTCAGCCAGCGATACAGCATTTCTTTCCGAAGCTTTTTCCCGTCATCGGCAGCTCTCGTATAGGTAAAAGAATACTCATTTCCCTTCGCGAGTTCGGACAAGACATTTCCAAGATTGGCCCGCGCCTGGAAAAGCGCCCGTTCTTCTTCCGCCGCGAAGCGCTCCACCGTCATGTTCAGACCTGTGTCATACGCGAAACGTTTACGCAGAAGCCCTTCCAGCTTCCGGTCTCGCAGATTCCGAAACTCAAACTCGCCGGTCGTAGGATTCAGCAGCGCGATAAAGTCGATCTTCTCATTCATAACGCGGTCCGCGAGCTCTTCGTTTTTCTTCCGGTCGTTGATGTCAATCGCGTACGTGAACGCCTCCACATCGCCGGTCCGCGGATTCTGGATCATGATCAGAAGACCTTCGCGCCAATAAATCAGACCATCCGGATAAAGAACCGGGTACTCGATGGACGCCTTCGTCTCACCCCTGCTCCAGGCTTCCAAAAGACTCTCCCTGTTAAATATCTCAAAAAACCTCTGCCGGATTGTCTCATCCGCGATCAGCTTGGCGAATTCCGTGAAATATCCGTCAACCGTTCCGGATTCCTGCTGTCTCAACACGAAATCAAGCGAGCTTTTGCCTTCCCCACACCAGTTTTTCGTTAAATTGAGGTGAAAAGACCCCAGCGCGTCAGGACGGGCGTCGGAAAGTTCCCGATAAGCCCGTTCAAATCTATCTTCCTCCAGCTTCTCCGCGGTGATATCCGAAGCGCGGATAAAAACCGTCACGTTGCCGGGCTCCCCTACGGATTTCGCCTCGAACTGAAACCAGCGATAATCGTCATCCGCGCTTTTCCGAAACCGATACGCCCACTTAACTCTGGTATTCGGCTCCGCGCACCGCCTCATTTCGGCCAATGTCGCCTCGCGGTCATCCGGATGAATCATATGAATCGTCTCCGGATCCGGCGAGACGAAACTCTCCTGTCCCATCCCGAGAAGCTCTTTGAGATAGGGATTGATCGTAACCGTATTCAGTTTATTATTCGTAAAAGCGCAGACGCCGACGCCGACCGGCAGATTGTTAATAATCTCTTCCAGACTTTGTTTATCAAAAGCGAGGTTGAGCTGTCTCCGTTTCATATCCGTGATATCAACCGCGAAAAGAGCGGCCGCTTCCCGGCCCTGCCAGCGAACACCGCGGCTCTTCACGCGGAGCCAGATATCAAGAGGCTCCATATAAACTTCCTTCTCTGTGTCCTCGTTCGCTCTCGTCTCCGGAAGGATACACCACGGACACGGTGTTGTCCTGCCGCAAATGTACTCATAACAGGCCCGCCCATGATAATCCCCGCCGCTGAATTTCTCCACCGCGGGCGTATTGCCGTACAGCATCTCATATGTATCCTTCGCGATCACGTAAACTCCCGCGATGGTGTGATCAAGTAAATAGAGGTATTCATTAAAATCATCGTCTGTTCCCGGTGAATAATTCTTTCCCATATCGTTCATAAAGCGCCTCCGCTTTCATAAGAACTTTTCAAAACATATAATATATTATATGGCCCGCCGGAGGGTTTCGCAACATGGACACGCGAAAAAGACGCGCCTGTAATAGACGCGCCTTACATTTTGTTCAGAAACTTAAATAACCTTCTCGTAATGATACGTCGGATTCGGTCTGCCCGGCATCAGGCAGCGAAGACGAAGGATTTTCCCGTTCGTGTCAGTCGCGGCGTCCGTGACAGCGATCTCTTCCCGTATCATCTCTTCCAGTCTTTCCGGACTCGTCTGAACGCGCGCGTTAAGTGTCATGACAACGTTCTTCTCCTCGCTCGCGGTTCCTCTTACGGAAATGGCCTCTTTACTTCCGGTCAGGTTTCCCATAATAAAATGATCCGGCGCGTCCAGGAGCAGCTTCACATGTCCGATTGCCGCTTTTTCTTCCTTGAAACGACTCAAAAACTTCGTTAACAGCGTATCCGCGTAATGATTCCAGTCCGGCGCGTCCTCCGCGGTTAACTCGATGGTCGCGTTCAGCCAGCCGAGAACCGCTTCCCCCTCCGCGTAGGTGTCATAATCCACCTTCGCCAGACTCTTGCCTGTTTCCGCGCTCGCCTTCTCATACGCGAGCCAGGCGGCCGCGCCGCCCTCAGTCTTCGCGCTGATTGTCATGACCTCCGCGCCCGGATACGTTTTCCGCGTCTCACCCAGAAGGAGTTCCGCTTCCGCTTCTGTCAGAGTGTCCGCTTTGTTAATCGCGATCACATCCGCTTCTTCCAGCTGTTTTCTGATGATATAAGCGCCGCTTTCCGCCAGGCCGGAGTTTCTCCCCGCCAGAATTTCTTTAAGTCTTTTCGGGTCAATAAGTACCGTAAAAGGCGAAAGTTCCAGCTGATCCGCGTATTTGTCTTTCAGCGGCTGTAGGATCGTCGCGGACAGATCCGTACAACTGCCGACCGGTTCCGCGATAATATACTTGGCCCCGTTTTCGCGAAGCGCCTGTATCGCTTCCGCGAATCCCGGGAAATTACAGCAGAAGCAGCTGCCGCTCACTTCCTCGATTCCCGCGCCTGTTTTACTGAGATAAACCGTGTCCACAAGATCCGCCGCCTGGTCATTGGTAATAAGCCCTGTCTTATGTCCTTCGGCGATCAACTCCTTCGCCGCCTCATACAATAATGTTGTTTTCCCCGCGCCAAGAAAGCCTCCGGCAAGGATCAGTTTTGTTTTCATTTCTCGTTTCCTCCGCTTCAAGTCCGCCTTGTAATCCGCGGTAATTGAGTATAGTATAAGGCTTCATGGCGATTTGAAATTGTAAAATTTTAATATTGCTTGTACTTATTTAGGAAGCGCCGAAAATTTTACATGACGCTTTTTTGACTTGACTATCGCGAAAAAAATATGTTATTTTATAAATATCGAGTAGCAAAGCGCGTAAATCCGGATAGGGTTTACGCGCTTTTTTGTATGTTCAATCTTATAATAAAGGAGCGCTATTTCTATGGAAACAAAGCATGTGAACTCATCCCGTAAGGAATCCGGATTGTGGAGCAAAGATTTTCTGTTCGTAATCCTGATTAATTTTCTTATCTTCGTAAACCACGTAATGACACTATCCACTTTTCCCTTTTATATCCAAAGTCTGGGCGGCAGCGAGGCTCTCGCGGGACTTACCGCGACTCTTTTCTCGCTGATTGCCGTCATTTTCCGGCCTTTTATCGGTCTTTCCCTGAACCGGGGCAAACGAAAAATACTTCTTCTGATCGGTATCGTCGGCATGGCTCTGATCCCAATGGGCTATCTCGCGGTTCCCGTGTTGTCCGTCGCGTTCGTCTTCCGTATGGCGCACGGCGCCGCGCTTTCTTTTTCCAACACGACCAGCAGCACAATCGCGACCGATATCGTGCCGCGGAAACGCTTCGCCGAAGGCATGGGGATGTTCGGTGTCAGCACCGCCTTCGCTTCCGCGTGCGCGCCGGCTCTCGGCCTGGCGTTGATGTACGGTCTGGGTTATTCCGCGCTTTTCGCGGCGGAAACAGGCTGTATGGTAATCGCCTTTTTGCTGTTCCTCTTTCTGAAAACGCCGGAAATCCCGGCGAGAAAAGTACCTTTTAACGTCCAACAATTGATTGATAAGGACGCTCTTCCCGCTTCCGTAATCATGTTCGTGTTCCTGCTCACGTTCGGCGCGCTGGAAAATTTCATCGCGCTTTTCGCCAGCAAAAACAACCTTCCCAGCGGTGGTATATTCTTCACGATCATGGCCGTCATGCTGTTCGTGACAAGAGCGACGGTCGGAAAAGTCGCGGACCGGAACGGCGAAGGTGTCTTCGTCTATTCCTGCAACGCCTCCATGTTCGCGGCTTTCCTGCTTCTCGCGTTCGCGCCGAACACGGTCACGTTCCTGCTCGCCGCTGTTCTGGCCGGATATGGCTTCGGCGGTCTGGAACCGGCCCTGCAGTCAATGGCGGTTCATATCGCCCCGCCCGAGCGCCGCGGCTCCGCCAATTCCACATTCCTGTGTGCCTATGACATCGGCTGGGGCCTTGGCGGCGGCATCGCCGGCTATCTGATCTCAAGCCTTGGCTACAGCCCGATGTTCGCGATTCTCTCGCTGGCCAATATCGTGTCCGTGCTGCTTTATGTCGTATGGGGAAGAAAACATCCCTCTTCCTTCTCTTACGCGATCCGAAATCAGAGGAAGAATCCGACCGCGGCGTAAATAACAACGTTGAACCGTCTGGACGAAAAAGAGCGCGGATAAACTCCGCGCTCCTTCCCTGCAGTAAAAAAGGAATTGTCTCAAATTATGTCAAAGCTGTACGCCTAAGGTGACAAGCTCTTCTTTGACTTCTTCGTACATCGCGAGCCATTCGCTGACCGGTGTGACAGTTTCCATATCATACGCCTCATTAAACGGCTTCCCACTATATTTATCCTTATCTTTAAACACCATTTCATACCGCTCAAGCAGCTTCAGAACAATCGCGTTGGCCTCCGCTCGTGTCATACGCTGTTTCGCCACCGCGCGGCCTACTTCACCCATCAGTCTTACTTCCAGACCGGTTCCGTTGGGCTTACTGCCGTTTGTGGATCCAACGCCTTCCAGATGACCGCCGGATACGGTGATCACGATCGCGTTCGCCGCTGTTTCATACAACAGCTCCTTCGTCATCGCCCCGCTCGCTGGCCACAGATCACAGACGATTATCGCCGGCGCGTTTACCGCGAAGGATTGACAAAGAACGGATTGCAGCCACATACAGCCTCGCGCGCTTGTCGCGATATCTGTTATGTGAATCGGATGACAGAGATGATAATCCGCCGCCAGAATCAGGTTCGCCGCCATCATGGACGCCATCATGACAATGGTCGCTCCCGGCGCGTCACCACCGAGACCGCCTACCATCGAACAGGCGAGTGAGGCGTTTTTGACACCGGAATGGAATTTGTTCGCGGTACGGGCCAGATTATCATTGTCCACGATCAGCTCGTTGAACATGGCCGTCAGATGCGCGTCCCAGGGTTTCAGCCCGTTTTCGAAGACAGCCGCGAAGTCGCCAACGGAAGTAACCGCGCTTTCCGCCGCGAGGAAACCGAGTCCCGGTCTCCCCACCGCTTCCGCGGCTTCTCTCATATATTCCAGTTCGCGGCGTACCGCGAGTACCTCTGTCGCCTCCGCGTTTTTAACAGGATAGCCATCCACGTCAATCAAAGAACCGCAGGTCAGAAGATCGATAGACGGCTCCTTCGCGCTGCTTAGAACATTTTTATAATACATGGATTCCGGCGTGGGACATCCCGGGCTTCCCGCCCAGATCGCCGGCAGCGCCGCGTCCTCGATCTTTCGCGGCCGCAATGTGTACGCGTCTTTGCCGCTTCCAAGGGTCAGCTCGCTTTTCATGCCTTTCAGGCCCGCGTCGATCTCATTTTCCGTAAACGTTATAATCCGGCTCGTCGACATATTGTAGACGCCTGTTTCGAGCAGAAGCTTTTTCGCGGCGATAAAAATATCCTTGAAGAGCTTTTCATCCTCCGGAATAATCACCTGTCGATCCCAGGAAAAATCGTACTCCTCGACAAGATCCTGAACATGGTCAATAATATAGTCCATATCCCAGTCATTCTTCTCGACTTTTTTCCCTGTTTTGCCGCGTTCCGCTAATTCCAGAAATTCTTTTACGCTGTCCATATCAAATATCCTCCAAATCGCTTTTAATAAACGCGCCGGTCTTCACGACGAACCAGGTTTCCCGTCCCGCGGTTGGCGTTTGACGAATTTTCAGATCAGAAAACACTTTTACCTAATTGCTTAACACATTGTCCACAAGAAACTCCTGCTTTAAGATATCGTCATCGGACATCACACTGCCCGCCGGCACAAGTGTCTCGCCCTTGTTGGACTTAAGCTCGCCGCTGTATACCTTGACTTCACCGGAATCAAGCTTCGCTTTCAAGTCTTTTACCTGAGAAACCACGTCCGTCGGCACGAAGGAAGCGAAATCAGAAAGCTTCGCGCATTCTCCGCCCCAGTAATAGAAATCATTCGCCGTAGCGGTTCCTTCCGCCGCGGAAATCATGATCTGTTTGAAAATCGGAGCGAAGTTCCACTCATAGGAAACAAGTACCGCGTCAGGAGCGAGTGTCGACATATCGTTATGATAACCTACAACATACGCGTGGTTTTTCTCACAGGTCTCCGGAATCGCCGGTGAGGACGCCTCCATGCCCATGTATTTGATTCCCGCGTCAATCAGAGATTGCGCGCACTGCGTTTCTTTGTCGATATCGTACCAGCTGTTCGCCCACGCTACCTTAACGGTCGCGTCCTTATTCGCGTATTTCGCGCCAAGCGCGTACGCGTTGATTGCCGTGCGCACGGAGAACTCGTCCATACTCGCGGAATAACCAAGCTGCGGGTTCGCGTCCTTGGAAAGCAGCTCGCTCGCGTAGCCGGCAAGGAACATTCCCTCATAGCTGCGGATTAAACTGTACCCTATAAGGTGGACACGCCCACAAGATGTATTCCACCCAATAATTATGGTGATACCCTTTTTTCAGGACACGTTTTCCCGCGATTCATCTATTGGAAACGTGGTTGCCCTGGTTGTACCCTTTCTTAAACAAGGCCGTTCACCTAACCTAATTCATTGATATTTGTGATATATTTATTTCATGAATTGGAGGTATCCTTATGAACCGCGCGAAATTTACCCAAGAGGAAATGGAACTACTCGCTCAGAACCCTTATACCGCTGACGTTTCCCCATGTTACCTTTTCTACACGCTTGAATTCAAGAAATACGCTCTCAAAGAAGCGGCCAAGGGAGTGTCCTCGGTCCAGATCTTCAAGCGGGCGGGATATGATGTCGAGCTGCTGGGAAAGCCCCGAATTTACTCCGCCTTAAAGTATTTCAAGGCGGAAATCGCCTCGCCCAGAGGGCTGCGGGAATCCAATCATTCCAGGCAGTCCAGGCTGGACTCCTTCATCCAAAAAGACCTTAAAAAGAAAAAGACGGACAAGGCGGTCAGGGAGATTCAG
>JGI20225J20221_1001232_pt2 | contig 34683 bp, 33 predicted proteins | sample BioMet4_FD_20221 | JGI IMG/M metagenome (IMG submission 20221)
TCGACCAGATAAAAAAAGGCCTGCCGATTACGATCACGGATCCAAAGATGACAAGGTTCATGATGAATCTGGATGAGGCAGTGGCTCTCGTGATGTTTGCTTTCGAGCATGCACATCCGGGTGATCTTTTCATACAGAAAGCGGATGCATCGACAATCGGCGATCTGGGAACGGCGGTTCAGAAGCTGTTCGGAAATACCGAAACGAAAATCATCGGGACCCGTCACGGCGAGAAGCTTTACGAAACACTGATGACGCGGGAGGAACGCGTGCGCAGTACGGACATGGGCAAATATTTCTGTGTTTCAGCGGACAGCCGCGACCTCAATTACGATCAGTTCGTCGTAAACGGGGAAATCCGCACGATGGCGGATGAAGCCTATACCAGCGACAATACGAATCGGCTGGATGTCGACGGAACTGTCCGGAAGCTGCTGACCACGGATTATGTCCGTGAGCTTCTGGAGAAGGAAGAGAAATGAAGATTCTGATCACCGGAGCTTCGGGGTTCGTCGGGCGCAACCTCTGCGCCTGTCTGGAGAACCTGAGAAAGGGTCTGGACGGTACGCGCCCGGAACTGAAGATTGAGGAGATCTATCGCTTCGATCTGGACACGCCGGAAACGGAGCTGGCAGAATTCTGCAGGAGCTGCGATTTCGTCTTTCATCTGGCGGGAGTCAATCGCCCGGAAAACCGGGATGATTTCATGACCGGGAACCGTGATCTTTCCCGGAAACTTCTGGAACTGCTTGCCGCAGCGGGCAATACCTGCCCGGTCATGCTGTCCTCCTCAATTCAGGCTTCTCAGCAGGGACGCTTTTCAGGTTCTGTCTATGGAGCATCGAAGATGGCAGCTGAAGAGCTTTTCTTCGATTATGCGGAACAAACCGGAGCCAAAGTCCTGGTCTACCGTTTCCCCAACCTTTTTGGAAAATGGTGCCGGCCCGATTACAATTCCGCCGTGGCTACCTTCTGCCATCATACTGCAAACGATTTGCCGGTTACGGTCAATGACCGTTCGACGGAACTGGAGCTTCTTTATATTGACGATCTGCTGGAAGAAATGCTGGATGCACTGGAAGGAAGAGAGCACAGATGCTGCTTCGACGGCATGACAGCCGTTCCGGACAGGGATGGTAAATACTGTTTTGCACCGGTGACGCATCACGAGACACTGGGCAGAATTGCAGATCTGCTGCAGGTTTTCCATGCCCAGCCGGATACGCTGATGATGCCGCAGATTCCAGCGGGCTCTTTTGAAAAGAAACTGTATTCGACATATTTGTCTTATCTGCCGAAAGAGAAGGTCTCCTTTCCGCTGAAAATGAACAGCGATGCGCGCGGCAGTTTCACGGAACTTTTGAAAACTGAAAACTGCGGGCAGTTCAGCGTCAACATTTCCCGTCCGGGCATTACGAAGGGTGAACACTGGCATCAGAGCAAATGGGAATTTTTCATAGTCGTTTCCGGACACGCCCTGATCAGGGAACGCAGGATCGGCAGCAGTGAGGTGCTGGAATTTGAAGTGTCCGGAGAAAAAATTGAGGCGGTGCATATGCTGCCGGGGTATACACACAGCATCACGAACCTCTCGGAAACAGATGACCTGGTTACGGTGATGTGGGCAAATGAAACATTCGACAGGAAGAAGCCGGATACATTTCACGAGGAAGTGTGAAAATGACAATGAAAAAGGATTATTCGGATATCGCATTCCGTGAAGACGGAAAACTGAAGCTTCTGATTATCGTCGGCACAAGGCCGGAAATCATCCGGCTTTCCGCCGTGATCAAAAAATGCCGGCAGTATTTCGATACGATTCTGGCCCATACGGGACAGAATTATGATTACAGCCTGAACGGCATTTTCTTCCATGACCTGAAACTGGAGGACCCGGAAGTCTATATGGATGCGGTCGGGGAAGATCTGGGGGAAACAGTCGGCAACATCATCGATGCTTCCTATAAGCTGATGTGCCGGATCTGCCCGGATGCACTTCTTATCCTCGGGGATACGAATTCCTGCCTTTCGGCGATTTCCGCCAAAAGACTGCACATCCCGGTCTTTCATATGGAGGCGGGAAACCGCTGCAAGGACGAGTGCCTGCCGGAGGAAACGAACCGGCGGATCGTTGATATCATTTCCGATGTCAACATGGCCTATTCCGAATACGCCCGCAGGTACCTGGCTGAATGCGGCCTTCCGAAGGAGAGGACTTTTGTGACGGGTTCTCCGATGGCCGAGGTGCTGCATGCCAATCTGGAAGCGATTGAAAAGTCGGATATCCTTAAAAGGCTCGGACTGGAGGCCGGAAAATATATTGTCCTCTCCGCGCACAGGGAGGAAAACATCGACAAGGAAGAGAATTTCCGGTCGCTGTTTACGGCCATCAATGCGCTGGCTGAAAAATATGACATGCCGATTCTCTATTCCTGCCATCCGCGTTCCAGAAAACGTCTGCAGGAATCCGGTTTTGTTCTCAATCCTCATGTCGTCATTCATGAGCCGCTCGGATTTCATGACTACAATCATCTGCAGATGAATGCTTTTGCCGTGATTTCGGATTCCGGCACCCTGCCGGAGGAGAGCTGCTATTTTACAGGCGTCGGGCATCCTTTCCCGGCTGTCTGCATCCGAACCTCAACAGAACGCCCGGAGGCTCTTGAAAAAGGAAATTTCGTGCTTGCCGGCATTGACCGTGATTCAATCCTGCAGGCGGCTGAAACGGCGGTAACCCTGAATGCGAGACAGGATTACGGTGCACCGGTTCCCGATTATACGGATGAAAATGTCAGCATGAAGGTGGTAAAGATTATTCAGTCCTGCACGTCTGTCGTGAACAGGATGGTATGGAGAAAGTTCTGATCCGATGAACAGTAAGAAGCTGATAGGCGATTCCGTGCTGCTGACGGTCGTAAAGGTCGTGACGATGATCCTGGGCATGGTTCAGACCATGATCCTTGCGCACAGCCTCAGTACCGGGAATTTCGCCCTGTATTCACAGTCGACGACCTGTGTCACCCTGGCGGCCAGCCTTTCCCTTCTGGGACTGGCGGACAGCGTGACGTTTTATTATAACCGCAATGCGGATGAAAACAGGCGTACGGTTTATCTGAATACCATTTTCTTTATCCAGACGCTTGCAGGTGTCGCAGCCGCTCTCTTTCTTTTCTTCGCACGGGTCTTTATTGCCGACTGGATGCAGAATCCAGATCTGCAGTATATCATCCCGATCATCCTGATCGAACCGCTGTTTACGAATCTGATCAACAGCTGCCAGATGCTGTTCTTCTCGGCGTCTCTTGCACGGGAAATTGCAATCCGGAATCTGCTGTTTTCCAGCCTGAAGCTGGTGGTCACGATCATCGCTGTTTTCTGCGGGACTCAGCAGGTCATGCTGTACTGGATTTTCATGATTGTACTGGACCTTCTGCAGATCCTGTATTTCCTGGTCTACTATAACCGCAGGACGGAACATAAGATCCGCATCCTGCAATACGATGCAAAGCTTTTCGGGACCATCCTGAAATACAGCATTCCGCTCGGCATCGCCATTGTCGTGAACAGCATCATGCGGGAGTGTGACAAGCTGATGATCAGCAACCAGTGCCCGACGGCGGATTATGCGACATACGCGGCGGTATCGAGACAGCTGCCCGTTGCCCTGTTCGCAGCGTCCATTTCCTCGCTGATCATACCGCATTTGACGAAGAGCATCCATGAAAAAAAACAGGCGGAGATTTACCAGTACCTGAATGTTTATTATTTCAGCGGTGCGCTGACGACAGTTCTGATCGGCATGGCGGTCCTTGCCGTTTCAAGGGATGCGGTCATATTCCTGTATTCCGAGAAATATATCAGCGGTCTGCCGATTTTCATCGTATATCTTTTTGTGGACATCATCGGTTTTGCATATCCGGGACTTCTCCTGACTGTGACGGGCAATTCCAGGCTCCTTTTAATCTGCAACTGTGCGGCGCTCGGAGCCAATATCGTACTGAATGCGGTACTGCTGCATTTTTTCGGCATTATCGGGCCGGCTGTCGCGACACTGCTGATTTCGACTGCGAATTTTATCGTCCAGAGCAGCATCGGCTGCCGGAAGGCGGATATCCGGTTCAGGGAAGCATTTCCGTACAGGAAGATCCTGCTGGCTATGCTGCGCTGCGCAGCAGCAAGCGGGATCGTGATTCTGATTCATCATTTTATTTCCTTCGGGACGATTCTGAACCTTGTCATTTTCGGGTCCGCAGCATTGGCGCTGTGCTGTCTTGTATCCATTCCGTTTATTAAAGATATGAAAACAGCTCTGCGCACCTCAGGCGATGCAGCTGCGGAAAAGGAGAAATCATGAAAATCCTGCTGCTGACGACTTCCTATCCGGATGAATGCGGATGCCAGAATGCGGTTTTTCTTGCCAGCCAGGCGGAAGCGCTGCAGAGGAATGGGATAGAAACAGCGGTCCTTTTCCTGGACACCAGGTCTGTACGCCGGAAAAGGCCGATGGGTTTTTCCGCTTATACGATGAAGGGGATACCGGTCTATCGCTATGCGGTTCCGTGCGGACCTGTTCAGAAACTGATCGATGCGGCAGGTCCGCGGGCGGTTCTGTCATGCTATGGACGGGTGGAAAAAACCTTCGGCAGGCCGGACATCATCCATGCGCATTTTTATGATGCGGCCTATTTTGCTTATCTGCTGTCGAAGAAAACCGGTATACCATATGCGGTGACGGAACACAGCTCAGGTATTCTGAAAAATATGCTTTCCGACACCATCCTGAAGAAAACTTCGGAAAGCTATGACCACGCCTCTGCAGTCATGGCGGTCAGCAGGCCGCTTGCGGATGCGGCTGCGAAGTTGACGAAACAGAACGTGCAGATCGTGCCGAACTGTCTGTCGGAAGTCTTTACGGGAACTGTTGGAACTCCGGAAAATGCCGGGGGAAACAGGAACTTCCGGTATGTTTTTACAGGACGTCTGATCAGGGCAAAAGGCGTTGTGATGCTGCTGCAGGCTTTTGCGGAAGTGCATAAGATGCTGCCGGATACGGAACTGACAGCAGTCGGGGACGGGCCGATGATGGCCGAGCTTCAGGAGGAAAGAAAAAGTCTCGGCATCGAAGAATGCGTGCATTTTATGGGAAATGTAAAGAATGAGCAGCTGCCGCTGCTGTACGCGGATGCGGATTGCTTCGTCCTTCCGTCAGAGTACGAGACATTCAGCGTTGCCTGCATCGAGGCGATGTCCTGCGGACTGCCGGTTATCGCGACGAAGTGCGGCGGACCCGAAGAATTCGTGGACGAAACAAACGGAATCCTGATACCGGTGAAGGATTCCGCTGCGCTTGCGGATGCCATGAAAAAAATCTGTCAGGGCAGCTTCGGGTATGACCGCAGCAAAATTGCGGCGGCTGCAATGGAAAAGTATGGCGGCAATGCCCTGGCACGCAGACTTGCGGAAATATATAAAGGCATTCTTACCGGGCCGGCATCGCAGTAAGCAGGGGAGAAGCGGATGGCGGGCAGCTGTGCAGGCTTTTTTTTACTCTGCTTTTGAGATATAATACGATTATCTATNATGACGGATAAAACGAATATTTTGCCGATTTACAAAAGAATCATTTATCTGTTCATCGTCGGCTCCTTTACGGCCGTATGGCTTCTTTACTATAATAATTATGCATTCCGTACGCATCTGAAGCTTGGAGCCATCTTTTCCATCCTGATATTCTGGCTGCTGTATTATTATTTCTCGCGTGTTTACGGTGCTTTCAAGATCGCGACTTATTCCATTCCGGAAACGGTTTTTTCCCAGATTCTTTCCTTCGGTCTCGCCGACCTTATCCTGTGGATCGAGTGCTGTCTCGTCTACAGACAGCCGGTTTCACTGTGGCCGGGGCTTTTGTGTGCGGCGGTGCAGATTGCAGGAGTGATTGTTCTCGTCGTGCTGGCTAAAAACTATTTTATCCATCATGTAAAACCATCCGATGCGCTGATTGTTTACGGAAGGTCAGATTCGGATGTGTTCCGGGCAAAGCTGGAGAAGAAATACAGCCACATGTTCTATTTCCGGGAGGCAGTATCCTGCAGGGAACCGGCGGAAAAGCTATGGCAGAAGATTAATCAGTATCCTGTGATTTTTCTTTTCAATATCTCCACGGATGCCAGGAAGAAACTGATGGAATACTGCACGGGACACGGAAAACAGGTTTACATCACACCGAGAGCAGAAGATCTGATCATGCAGGGATTCAGCTACCGCATGCTGATTGATACGCCTGTCATGAAATATGAGTATTATTACGATGACCCTGTCAAACTGTTCGTGAAGAGGCTGCTGGACATCATTTTCTCAGTCCTTTTCCTGGGCATTCTTTCTCCAATCTTTGTGGGTACGATGATTGCCATCAAGGCGGAGGACGGAGGCCCCATATTCTTCAGACAGAAGCGCTGCACGAAGAACGAAAAGGTTTTTAATATCATTAAGTTCCGCAGCATGAAGGAAAATGCGGACAGGCCCGGTGAGGTGAACCCATACCGGACGGATGATGAACGAGTCACGAAGGTTGGACGTTTCATCCGGAGATTCCGCATCGATGAGCTTCCGCAGTTCCTGAACATCCTCAAGGGAGATATGTCGATTGTGGGACCGCGTCCGGAGAGGATTGAGCATGTACGAAAATTCGATGAGATCGTACCGGAGTTCCGGTACCGGAGCCGTGTCAAGGCCGGTTTGACAGGATACGGGCAGATTTACGGAAAATACAATACTTCACCTTACGATAAGGCTCTCTGGGATCTGGCCTATATTGAAAACCAGAGCGTTATCGAAGATATTAAAATCGTATTTCTTACCTTTAAGGCCGTTTTTGTGCCGGAGAGCACAGAAGGCTTCGATGCTTCGGTCGATATCGTGAAAATGAAGCCGACGGATAAAACGGATACCTGAGAATCAGATTAAAACGGAAGAAAGGAGAGGCTCATGCGCATACTGGTCGTGACATCGTGTTTTTATCCCGATACTTATGCGGTCAATGACATTGTGCGCAGGTTTGTCGAACGCGGCCATGAAGTGACTGTGCTGACCGGCCTCCCGGATTATACGACTTCGAGGATCCCGGAAGAATATCAGCATGGACAGAACCGTCATCAGGATTATTACGGGGCGGATGTCCGGCGGGTGCCGACGGTTGCCAGGAGGCATGGCCCCTTCTGGAGAAGCCTGTCCTATCTTTCCTTTGCCCGGAACGGACGCCGTGCAGCCCTGCACGGAACCTGGAAAGAATTCGATGTGATCTATGTATGGCAGGTTTCGCCCGTCACGATGGGAATTCCTGCCATTGCTTTTAAAAAGAGATTCGGCAGACCGATATTTCTGTACTGCATGGACATCTGGCCGGAATGCATCAAGGCCATGGGCTTCCATGAAGGCAGTCCCTTCTTTTCAGCTGTCGGGAGAGTCAGCCGGAAGGTCTATCAGGCCTGCGACCGTATTGCGGTCTCCTCCATGCCCTTTTTGGATTACCTGGAAGAGACGGACGGGTGCGACCGCAGCCGGATGTGCTATCTGCCGCAGTATGGAAGCGGAGAACTGCTGAAGGATGACTTTGCGAAGCAGCCGGACGGGCATACGGATTTTCTGTTCATAGGAAATGTAGGCAAGGTACAGGACATGGGCTGTCTTCTCCGTGCTGCTGCAGCCGTTTCCGAAAGAGGAAGAGATTTCACCATCCATATTGTCGGAGGCGGATCCGAACTGGAGAATTCGAAAAAACTGGCGGAGCAGCTTCATCTGCAGGAAAAGGTTCTCTTTTACGGACCGAAGCCATTTAAGGAAGCGACAGGATTTTACAGGAAGGCGGATGCATGCCTTTTGACACTGGAAGGCAGGGACAGAATCGGGGAAACGCTTCCCGGAAAGCTGCAGACCTATATGGCTGCGGGCAAGCCTGTTCTCGGTGCCATTAACGGGGCAGGGAGACAGGTGATCGAAGAAAGCGGATGCGGAGCCTGCGTCCCGGCCGGCGATGCCGGAGGGCTTTCGCAGCTTTTCATTTCCTATCTGGATGCGCCGGAGAAGTTTTCGGAATGCGGAGAAAAGGGAAGGAAATATTTCCGGGAGAACTTCAGCGAGGAGAGATTCTTTGAAGAGACGGAGAAACAGCTCGCGCTGCTTATTGCCAAAAACGGCACGAAACATTAGTATAGAGAAAACGCAAAAGAGAAAAGGCAGATTGAATAATGGAAGATAAATCTTATCAGATATGCACCAGCTGCGTGATGGACACGTCCGACCCCCACATTACTTTTGATGAAAAGGGGGTCTGCGATTTCTGCCGTGACTATTATCAGAATATTCTGCCGAAGTGGAAGCAGGATATGGACAATGCGGAAACGGAGCTGAAGGAAATTTCAGATAAGATCAAAGAAGCCGGACGGGGAAAACGCTATGACTGCATCATCGGCATGAGCGGCGGCGTCGACAGTTCCTATCTGTGCTACATCGCTAAAGAGGTCATGGGGCTCCGGCCGCTGATCTATGTCGTGGATACGGGCTGGAACCTGAACGTTGCGGTCGAGAACATCGAAAGGATCGTCCGTGCGCTGAATCTGGAAATGTATACGGAAGTCATCAGCTGGCCGGAAATGCGCGACCTGCAGCTTGCCTTTTTCAAATCGCAGGTGCCCTATCAGGATCTGCCGCAGGACCATGCCATCTTCGCAGGGCTGTATAATTATGCAGTAAAGAATAAAATCAAATATGTGCTGACGGGAGCAAATAATTCGACGGAATGCATCCGGCCGCCTATGGAGTGGGTGTACCAGAACGACCTGACGCTGATCAGGGATATCCATAAGAAGTTCGGGAAAATGAAACTGAAGGATTTTCCGACCTGCAGCGTCCTCAAGTCCCNTCTGTATTATACCTATTTCCGCGGCATGAAGAAGGTTGCTCCCCTGAACATCGTGAAATACGATAAGAATGAAGCGCAGAAATTCCTTCATGAGCGTTTCGGCTGGGAAGCATATGAGAACAAGCATTATGAGAATGTTTTTACCCGCTTTTACGAAGGCTATTACCTGCCACGCAAATTCGGCTATGATAAACGCAGGTGCTACTTCTCCAACCTGATTCTGACGGGTGAAATGACCCGCGATCAGGCGCTGGAAGAACTTAAGAATGATCCCTATGATGAAAAGATGATGACGGAGGATAAGGAATACATTGCCAAAAAACTCGGCATCACGGTTCGGGAATTCGATGATATCATCGGCGGAGAGAATAAGACATACAGGGACTATAAGAATTCGTATCGCCTGTTTGAGATAGGTGCAAAGGTTCTCAGAAAGACCGGTGCGGAAAACAAGCTGTACCGGTAGGCGGCAGTGCACGGAAATCGGAGTCGGAAATGATTGCTATTTTAGATTACGGGATGGGAAACATCGGATCCATTCGGAACATGCTGAAGAAAATCGGAGTCGGGGAAATCATCCTGACGCATGATGCGGAGGAGATCCGCTCTTCGGATCATCTGATCCTGCCGGGAGTCGGTGCCTTCGATGCCGGCATGGCCCGGCTTAACGAGCTGGGGCTTGCTGAAGTCATCCGAGGCTATGCACTGACGGAGCACAGGCCCGTGCTGGGCATCTGTCTCGGCATGCAGCTTCTGGGAAATGGTTCGGAAGAAGGGAGCCTCCCGGGGCTTTCACTGATTCCATTTTCCTGCAGGAAGTTTTCCTTCGGCGATGCATCGGAGCTGAAGATTCCCCATATGGGATGGGACCGTACCTATTTCAGCAGGGAGTCGAAGCTGACGGAGGGGCTCAGTTCCCCGCAGCGGTATTATTACGTGCATTCCTATCATGCGGTCTGCGAGGACAGGGAAAACGTCCTGATGACCTGCAGCTATGGATATGATTTCGCTGCAGCAGTGCAGAGAGAAAATGTATACGGTGTTCAGTTCCATCCGGAAAAGAGCCACCTGTACGGGATGGCGCTGCTTAAGAATTTTGTGGAGAAAAGCTGATGTATTTCAGGCCTCGTATCATTCCATGTCTTTTGATTGACCATGAGTCAATGGTCAAGACGGTCCATTTTGAAAAGCCGAGATATCTCGGCGATATCATCAACGCCGTCCGGATCTTCAACAACAAAGGCGTTGATGAACTGTCAATCCTCGATATCAGCGCTTCGAAGGAAAAGTCAGGGCCTGATTTTTCACTGCTTGCCGATATTGCTTCCGAGGCCTTCATGCCGCTTTCCTACGGCGGAGGAATCACTTCGACGGAAGAGATCAGCAGGCTTTTTTCCATTGGTTATGAGAAGGCAATCCTGAATACTTCGTTCATCCGGAATCCGGAGATGGTCAGGGAAGCGGTCCGTCTTGCCGGGAGCCAGAGTATCGTCGTTTCCATTGATGCGAAGGCGGATGTTTTCGGCAGATACAGCTGCTATGCTGCAGACGGAACCGAAAAAGTCGGAAGAACACCGGCGGATCTGGCTTCTTATGCGCAGGAGCTGGGAGCCGGCGAAATCCTGCTCAATTCCATCAGCCATGATGGAGAAATGAAGGGCTATGACATCAAACTGGTAAAGTCGGTCACCGGGGCAGTTTCTATTCCGGTCATTGCATGCGGCGGCTGCGGTTCGATACAGGACCTGAAGCAGGTGATTCTGGAGGGAGGAGCACATGCGGCGGCAGCCGGAAGCTTTTTCGTCTATTACGGCCGCAACAGGGCTGTCCTGATCACGGCACCGACGGAACAGGAATTCCTGGATGCCGGTATCTATATCGATGACTGAAATACGGGGGAGTATCTTTTGAAGGTTTTACTGATTGATGTCAACTGCAAAAACAGCAGCACCGGAAAGATTGTCTACGATCTCTATTCCTTTTTGAGGAAAAACGGGGATGACGCGGCAGTCTGCTACGGACGCGGCCCGCTCGTGGAAGAGGAGAATATCCTGAAGTTCGGGTACGATGCCGAAACGGATTTCCATGCACTGATGACGCGGCTCACCGGTTATACCGGCTGCTGGTCCCATTTTTCGACCGGACGTCTGATCCGTTTCATTGACGAGTTCCAGCCTGACATCATCCACATCCATGAACTGCATGCCTATTTCGTCAATCTGAAGCCGCTGCTTGATTATATCAAGGAGAAACGCATCCGGACAGTCTGGACCTTCCACTGTGAATTCATGTACACCGGAAAATGCGGTCATGCCTATGAGTGCGACAGATGGCAGGACGGATGCGGCAGATGCCCCAGGCTTCATGATTACGTCTCGACGCTGGCGTTCGACCGCACGGCGGAAATGCTGAAGCAGAAGAAGGAAATGTTCCGTGATTTTCCTCTTCTTAAAATCGTCTCGCCGTCGCAGTGGCTTGCCGACAGGATCAGACAGTCCTTCCTGAAGGACAGGGACATCCGTGTCATCCGCAACGGAATCGATACTGATCTTTTCCGGCCCAGGGAAACGGCGGAGCTCAGGAAGAAAAACGGCATCGCGCCGGGGGAGAAAGTCGTCTTTGCGGCAGCCCCGGATCTTCTGAGCGAAGGAAAGGGCGGAAGACGGGTTCTTGAACTGGCTGAAAAAATGAAAGATGAAGGCATCCGTTTTGCAATGGCAGGTATCAGCAATCTGCAGCAGGAGTTCCCGGAGAACGTGCTGCCCATGGGACTGATCCGTGACCAGGAGCTGCTGGCACAGTGGTATTCCCTGGCGGATGCTTTTGTCATCTGCAGCAAAAGAGAAAACTATCCGACGACCTGTCTGGAAGCTCTGGCCTGCGGAACGCCTGTCTGCGGCTTTGATACGGGCGGCACAAAGGAAACGGATCCGGAGCATCCGGAAAATTTCGTGTCTTACGGGGATACGGAAGCACTGGCGGAACGGATACGCAGCCTGACTGCCGCAGCGAAGACAGGAAGGAGTCATGTCCGTTCTTCTTCGGAAATGCTGGAAGATTATCGAAAACTGTATCAGGAGGAAACATGGGAATCCTTGTACTGATCTTATTTTTCGGGATCCTTCAGCCTGTGCTCGGCCTGTCTTTCACGGCCGGAGGGAAGGATCCGGATGGCGGACTGGCCGATGCGTTCTGCGCCGGTTATTTTGTCATCTGCGGGGTTTTTTATCTTCCGGCGATCCTGGGGATGGCGGCAGGAATCTCTCTGTCTTTCCTGACAGTCTTCTTTTTCTTCATTCTGATTTCATTTTCTCTGTTTTCGGCTTACAGGAACCGGAAGCGTCTCCGGATGCTGCCCGGAAACCTGTCGGCATTTTTCCGCAGCATTTCATTTCTCGAAATCATTGCCTTCATCGCTGTCCTTATCCAGATCCTGGCTGTCGTTTTTTTCCTGCACTATGATCAGGATGACTCCTATTACATCGCCTATGCGACATCGGCTGTCGACACCAACCAGCTTTTTGCCTTTGACCCTTCCACGGGAACCAGGCTGATCCGTGCAGCCCATGAACAGAGCCAGTATTTCTTTGCTCCGGTCGGACTGCTTTATGCGGTCCTTTCCGCTGCTTCCGGGATCCGCCCGGTCGTCCTTGCCCACACAGTCCTTCCGATTCCGCTGCTTCTGTGCACTTATGGAATCGATATGGGAATCGGCAGGGTGCTTTTCCGGGGTGACAGAAAAAAGAATGCCATTTTCCTTCTGTTCACATCGCTTGCCGTCACCTGTTCCTATTTCTCAGCCTATACGGCAGGAACCTTTGCCCTGGTACGGATATGGCAGGGCAAGGCGCAGATTGCAGCTATCGTGCTTCCGGCAATCCTGCTTTTCTTCATGAGGCTTGCGGGGGAAATGAAGAATGATTTCAGGCAGTGGCTCTTTCTTCTTCTGATTTTTCTTTCGGCAGCTCTTCTGACATCGCTTGGCATGGTTCTGTCGATTTTTTCGGCAGGCATCCTGACGCTGATTCTGTGCGTGAGGAAGAAGGATTGGAAAATGATTCTGAAACTGGCAGTCTGCACGGCTCCGTGTCTGGTCATCGCACTTCTGTATCTGTTCATCTGAGGAGGGAGAGAAGGTATGAGCGTCGCAGTCGGGGCTTTGCAGAAGATCTTTGCGGGAGGAATCTATCTTCCGATTTTTCTTGCTGCCCTTCTTTTTCTGATTGTCTGGAAAAGACGTTCCCCGGCATACCGCTTCTTCAATGTCTATGCGGCTGCGTCATTTGTTTTTTTCTTCGCTGCATCCATCCCGGGTTTCATTGTCCGGAATTTTGAAGGCGGGCTGGTCTACTGGCGCATGTTTTGGATCGTGCCGTTGATACCCGTTATCGCTGCGGCGGCTGCGGAAGCTGTCGGCATGTGGAAATACCGGGCGGTTCGGATTGCTGCGGCAGTCGTTTTCTCGCTTCTTCTTTTTTTCGGAGGTTCATTCGTTTATACGCACGGCGGTTTCACTGCGGCAGCCAATATGGAAAAAATTCCGACGGAAGCGGCAGATGCTTCGGAAATCATCGAAAAACATGCAGCAGACAGCGGCATTTCCTGTAAAAAACTGGCAGCCGGAACGAATATAACCGATTATATCCGGACTTATGACGGAAAGATCATTCTGTCTTATCCGCGCCAGATGGATGCAGACAGCAAACGCGGACCAAAAATCCTGGAGGAGATTCTGGACGGGACAGAGAAGGACGTGAGCCGGCTTCCGGATCTTCTGACCGATGCCCAGTGCAATTATGTTGCAGCCCTGCCCGGAGCCGCGGTCTCTGAAACCCTGGAGAGCGCAGGCTTCAGCAAGATCGGTGAAACGGCCGGCTGTACAGTCTATTTTTCACAGGCGGCAACCGATGCGTATCAGTCAGGCGGGACAAAGGAAAATATTTTCAATGCTTACATCAGCGGTGCGGAAGACTGTATCTGGACAGGCAGTGCTCAGACGCCGGCAGTAGTCCTGGATTACAACCGCATGATTCTGAAGGAAGGACGCGATTATACGGTCGAATATTTTTCTAATACCGACAGGGGAACTGCCACTGTCGTCTGTACAGGGATCGGGAACTACTGCGGCAGCATCCGTACAGATTTCAAAATTACCGATGGGTAAAATTCAGTCCAATGTGCGGATGGCTTGTTGCAGCAGGTCGAAAATGATACAATAGCGGAAGATTCAAGCATACAAGGAGGTCAGGCTATGAAAAAAGCATTTCAGCTTCAGAAAGATCTTTACTGGACCGGCGTTCTGGATCCGAACCTTAAAGTTTTTGATATCATCATGGAAACGAAATACGGCACTTCCTATAATTCTTATATCCTGAAGGGCAGCAAGAAGACGGCGATGTTCGAGACGTCGAAGTTTGCCTTCTGGGATGATATGAAAGAATACATTGAATCGGTTGCGGAAATCACGGATATCGATTATCTGATCATGGACCACACGGAACCGGATCATGCCGGGACGGTGGAGAAGCTTCTGGAAATCAATCCCGGAATGACCATTGTCGGAACCGGCACGGCGATTTCCTTCCTTCAGCATATCGTCAACCATGACTTCAACAGCATCGCCGTGAAGGAAAATGATACGCTTTCCCTCGGCGACAAGACCCTGGAATTCATGGTGCTTCCTTTCCTGCACTGGCCGGATACAATGTACACCTACTGCCCGGAAATCAAGACGCTCTTCACCTGCGATTCCTTCGGTTCGCATTATTCGTGCGACGGAATCGTCAGGTCAGCCGTTACGGATGAGGCCGGCTATGCCGATGCTACGAAGTATTATTTTGACTGCATCATCGGACCGTTCAAGCGCCCGTATATGAGCAATGCGCTGGACCGCATCAAGGATCTTGAAATTGAAAGAATCTGCACAGGACACGGCCCGGTTCTGGATTCCCATCTGGATCAGGTATTTGACTGGTATAAGGAATGGTGCGCGGCACCGGCACCGAGGGCTAAGAAACTCATCGTCATGCCGTATGTCAGCGCTTACGGTTATACAAAGCAGCTCTCCGAGCAGATCGCCAAAGGCTGCGAGGATGCAGGGGAAATCGAAGTGCACCGCTACGACCTGATCTTTGACGACACGGCAAAGCTGGCAGGCGATATGGCAGATGCAGATGCTTACCTGTTCGGAACGCCGACGATTGTCGGAGAAGCACTGGAACCGATCTGGAAACTGACCATCGGGATGTTCCCGCCGGTCTTCAAGGGCAGGCTGGCTTCCGCTTTCGGCTCATACGGATGGTCCGGAGAAGGCGTGCCGCATATCATCGAAAGACTGAAGCAGTCCAAGCTGAAGGTCGTTGACGGCTTCCGCGTTCGTTTCAAACCGAGCGCCAACCAGCTGACGGATGCCTATGATTTCGGATACAATTTCGGCTGCGTCCTTCTGAAGAAAGAACCGAAGCCGAAGAACGGCACGAGATCCCTGGTAAAATGCCTGGTCTGCGGAGCCATTTTCGATTCCTCCCTGACCATCTGCCCGGTCTGCGGAGTGGGTAAAGAAAACTTTATTCCGGTCGAAGACAGCGGAGAAACCGGCATGCACGATTCGGATAAGAAATATCTCATCCTCGGAGGCGGAGCAGCAGCACTTGAAGCCGCAAAAGCCATCCGCGGGAATGACCGCACCGGCGGCATCACGATCATTTCCGATGAACCGGATCTGCCGTATAACCGTCCGATGCTGACCAAGGCCATGCTGTCGGATTTCGAGAAGGACCAGCTGGCAGTCGAGCCGCAGAAATTCTACGACGATCATCAGATTTCCGTCGTTCTGAACACGAAGGTCACGAAGATCGATACAGCGTCCAAGACGGTTTCCTGCGGCGGAATGAGCCTGGTCTATGACCGTCTGATCTATGCTCTCGGGGCAAGGTGCTTTATCCCGCCGATTGAAGGGGCGGATCTTCCGAAGGTCGTACATGTCCGCACCACTGCGGACGTCAGGAGAATACAGGAAATGCTTCCGCAGGTTAAGACGGCTGTTGTCATCGGAGGCGGTGTCCTCGGGCTTGAGGCTGCCTGGTCGCTGAAGAGAGGAAAGATTGATGTGACGGTCCTGCAGAATGCAGGAAAGCTTCTGAACCGTCAGCTGACGGAGGACGCTTCCGATGTTCTGGCAAAAGTTGTCGCGGATGCCGGCGTTAAGTTCCTGACGGATGCCGAGACTGCGAAGATTACGGACGCCGGGCTCACCCTGAAGGACGGAAGAGAACTGCCGGCCGACCTCGTCATCATTTCCACGGGCGTGCGCGCGAATGTCGAAATCGCAAAGGAAGCCGGCATCNTCTGCGGGAAAGCGGTTGTCGTAAATGAGAAGATGGAAACCAGTGCTCCGGATGTCTATGCGGCAGGCGACTGCGCGGAATTCGGCGGAGTCAATTATGCCCTGTGGAGCCAGGCAGTCGACCAGGGCAAGACGGCCGGCACGAATGCATCCGGCGGTGAAGCATCTTACGAGACCGTGGACGGCGCGCTGACATTCAACGGGATGGGGACTTCCCTGTATTCCATCGGTGACAACGGAATGAATCCGGACAAGGTCTATCGCACGGTGGAACTCAAGGATACGAAGCGCAGCCAGTATGAGAAATATACCTTCGAGAACAACCGCCTGGTCGGCGTCATCCTGATCGGGGACACAAGCCGTCTGGCGGAACTGACGCAGAAGGTGAAGGAACATGCAAAGTACGGAGAAGTAGTGAACGTATAAAGGATGCCCCAGTCAATGAATGACGGGAATTCCGGGGAAAACAAATAACTGCAGTTCGGTAAAAGCGGAAAGAAGGCAATGGGATGAACGGAGACAAGGAAAATATGGAAAAGGCGGAAAAATCCGCCAAGGGATTTTTCGGAGAATTCAGGAAATTCATTACACGCGGAAATGTCATGGACCTGGCGGTCGGCGTCATTATCGGCGGCGCATTCGGCACGATCGTCAAATCGCTTACCGATGACATCCTGATGCCGCTGATTTCGCTTGCAACAGGGGGACTGAACTTCAGCAGCTGGTTCATTTCCCTGAACGGACAGCATTACGCGACGCTGGCCGAGGCTCAGGCCGCCGGGGCCTCAACGCTCAATTTCGGCAACTTTATTTCCGCTATTCTTTATTTCATTATCCTGGCGTTCTGCATTTTCCTCATCGTGCGGGCGCTGAACAGAATTGAGGACAGGATCGAACCGAAGAAGGAAGCAGCACCGACAACAAAGAAATGCCCGTTCTGCAAATCCGATATCCCGATTGATGCGACGCGCTGCCCGCACTGCACATCGGAATTGCCGGCGGAGAAAAAAGCAAAGGGTTGATTATGAACGAACAGCAAAGAGACGAAATCGTAAAGCGATGGATGCCGCAGGTTGATGAAATCGCCGGTGAAATGGATGACGGTACGATGCCTGTCGGGGATATGATTGAAGACGGGTATGTCGGACTTTCAGCCGGACTTACGAAATGCACCGGCGATCCGGATACGGATGACGATATCATTGAAGAAGCGATCCGCGGGGAAATCCGCCGCGCGAAGGAAGAATATGCCGAGCAGTCGGAAAAAGACGATAAGCTTGTCCAGCAGGTCGAACTGCTGAACAAGAGCATAGAAAAGCTTACGCGCGAACTGGGAAATAAGCCGACGGTTGATGAAATCGCCAACGACATGGGTATTTCCCAGGACAAGGTGATCGACATCCTGAAGCTGGCGGGCGAAGACTACGGAGAAGAGTAGCTGAGATCAGGTAAATACAGAACGCAAAAAAAGTACTTCCGCAGAGGAAGTACTTTTTGTTTCGCAGTTTATGACCAACTGTTGGATTACGTGTTCGGATCGCCGTCGAATTTATCTTTAATCTTATCAAAAAGTCCGCCGACTTTTTCCTTAGCTTCTTCGCCGAACTTTTCAGCGTCTTCTTTTGCTTCGCTTCCGAATTTCTTTGCTTCTTCTTCGGCTTTTGCTCCGAATTCCTTAGCTTTCTCTTCAGCCTCGCTGACTGCGCTGTTTTCCTGCTTTTCGTCTGCCATTGGAATCAGCTCCTTTCATAATGTGATTAGTGATTGCTCAAAAATACTTTTTTATTATAGGCGCATCCCGGACGGTGTGCAAGCCTAATGCCGCTCAAAAAGGAATCGGCTATTTTTTACGGAGGTTTTCAGGTCTTGCGGATGCCGGTTATCATATTGGCAATAAAGGCGCTCCAGATCTTCAGCGGTGCCGCAGGGATGTCTTTCTTTACCGAGAAACTGTTCCCGCCTGCCGTGAAGAAGACGAGAGCCGTGCCGAATGCCCGGAAGCCCTGCCAGGACTGATACACTTCTTTGTAGGAAATGGTTCCTTTCTTTCCCCAGGTCGAAACGGTCAGTCTGTAATCGCCGTCTTCGGTTTTTTCGATGCCGGTGACCGTCAGGAAATGATTCTTGATCTTCGCCGTGGCGCTTCCCTTCGGATAGGGAAAAACGGCATTGTAGGAATTCCAGGAGGCCATCAGCCCGACGGCACCGTTTTCCTTAAGTCCTTTGTAAATGAACCGGACCGGACGGTTGTACGACGCAAACGCCGTCGGATAAACATGCGGCCGCAGGTAGATGCCGCGGCGCGATGCATAGAGCAGAACACGCTGTACATATCTTGCGATGCCGATTCCGAACGGACGGATGAAATAAAAACCGGAGCCGACGTAGCTGTAGACATTTTCCATGAAAGACTTGAAAGAACTTTCCTGGTAGATTCCGTCGCGTCCCGGCGAGATGCCGAGTTTCCTGGCAACCTCGGAAGAGGAAGAGGCCAGAGCCGTCAGCGCATTTGCCGCAGCCACGGATCCGCAGCCGCCGTCAGCTGCCGCCTTTGAAGAATACCACGCCTGATTGCCCCCATAGGATATCGTTCCGTCGGACAGTTTGATTTTCGGGAATAATAAGTTTTCCATGAAATAATCATAACACAAAGAGGCGTGGGCAATGCTTAATTTTTTCTAAACACCTCAGGCCATCGGAGCAATCGTGCCGCCGTCGGAAAGAGTGATTGTCTGTCCGTTCAGCCAGCTGTTGGCTTCATTTGTCGAATCGTAATAAATGGTGTGGCCGTTCGAAGTGATGTTCTTGCAGCTTGTATCCGAATCCGTAAGGGAGGTCACATACGAATCGCTTGTGAGCGTCCAGGAAGAAGTGCTGTCGAGCGTGACGGAGCAGTCGCCTGTATTGGCATTGTCGACGGCTCCGGTCAGCGACGAAGAATCGGACAGCGCAAGGGCAACGGAACTGATGGCGTCGCAGGCAATGAGTTTTACGCCCTTGAGAGTCTGGGATGAGGCCTTGACCGTAAGCGTGCCGCCGTTGGAACCCGAGGTGCCCCAGTTGTTGGTGTCATTTCCGGAGCAGCTGATCAGGGTGCCGGAACCGAAATTGAGGACCGTATTGGTCAGGTCGATTTCAGCCTGCGTATTGGTAATGTAGAACATCGGCCCATCGGAGGTTGTCGTCAGGGAGCAGCTGTCGGCGCTTAAAAGGGCGGTTCCTTCATCGGCATCGCCTGAGGTGCTCTGATACAGCATGACGCCGTTTTCCCCGGCACCGGTGAGATCGCATTTCGTGATGGTCACGGAATTCTTGCCTTCCACGCACAGGCACTGGGAACCGGTCGCCGTGCCGGTTACATTGGTGACGGTGATATCGCCTGTCGAATAAATGCAGGGAGATCCGTCTCCTGATGCGGAGAGAGTACCCTTGTCAACCGTGACGGTTCCGCCTCCGCGGTCTGTGGCAATTGGTGCGCAGTGGGCTCCGGTCGTCGTGATACTGACGTTCGAAGCATCTATGGTGCCGCCGTAGGTGGCATCCAGACCGCGGGAAGAATCTCCGGAGGTACTGATCGTAATGCTGTCTGCCGTGATTTTGGCATTGTCTCCGGTTGCGAAGATGGCATTGGAGCCTTCGGAATCAGAGGTCAGCTTTGAATCGGAAATCTTTACTGTCGAGCCGGCCTGTGCGCACAGAACTGCATTCTGCCCGGTAAAGTTTGAGTTGTCCGCTGAGGAGGTGTCGCCGCTTTTGGTCAGGGTGCTGTTTGTGACCGTCGCGGTTCCGCTGTTGGTGACGAGAAGAGTATTTTCATCGGCGTTCGTGGAGGAAAGTGTCTGGCTGTCGATCGTCTGTGTCTGACCGTCGACTGTCGTCGCACCGGTCAGGTCTGCAGATTCGGAAGAAGAATCCGTCGTGCCGCCTGCGGCAGTACCATTTCCCGTACCGCCGGGAGCGGTTCCGCCGCCCATGCCGGTCTGCATGACGGTGACGGATTTCAGGGTTGTTCCGTCGGTATCGTATTCCAGCTTCAGGATGGAATCAACGGAGATATCGGAAAGGGAACCTGTGGAAGTCGTTCCTGCATTTTCGACGGAAATGATGCTTTCATCGGAAATCGTGATGGTTGCTGTCGTCCCGTCTGCAATGAAGGAGGAACCCATGCCTCCCTGTCCTCCGCCCGGAGCATTCTGACCGCCGGCTGAACCGGAAGTGTCACCGGAGGTCGTGCCGGAGTTGTCACCGGACGGCATGGAAGGCGGCGTATTTCCGGAGGTCGTGCCGGAGTTGCCGCCGGACGGCATGGAAGGCGGCGTATTTCCGGAAGTCGTGCCGGAGTTGTCGCCGGACGGCATGGAAGGCGGCGTATTGCCGGAAGTCGTGCCGGAGTTGTCGCCGGACGGCATGGAAGGCGGCGTATTGCCGGAAGTCGTGCCGGAATTGTCGCCGGACGGCGCGCCCATGCCGCCTGAGGACATCGTGCCCATGTTCAGCGTGACGGTGCTTCCGTCGACTGCCGTGACCTGGCCGTATTTGACATTGCTGTCTTCAGATGAAGAAGATTCAGTCGAGGCGGAATCCGCGGAAGCCGTACCTGATGCTGCTGAGGATGTTCCGCACCCGGCTGCCGATACGGCAATCAGTGCGGCAGCAGAAAGAACTGCCATTATTTTTCTGCATGATTTTAATTTCTTCATATTTACCTCCCGGGCATATCAGCCCATAATTCCCTGTTGAAAGCATCGTACGTTTTATTTGTACCGAGTCTGTGGGGAAAATGTGAAATTATTGTGAAGAGGCGGTAAATGTGGTAAAATTCATCTATGGATCCGGAGACAGATTCTCTGCACAGACAGGGGAAATGCCGCACGATCCTACATTCTATAAGTTGCCGTAAGGAGGCGTTTTTTATGGGTAACCGCGATTACCGCAAAGAAGAGAAGAAGAAAAAGAAGAAGAAAGATAAACCCGTTGCAACGGCCGGAAGACATGAAAGCGTCAGCGACCGGATCAATGAAGATGCTTCCGAGCACAGAGCGGAAGAAGAGTAGTTCCGAAGTGGAAGAAAAACCCGATGTGGAAAAGGCGCTGGCGGCCAGCCTCAAGAATCTGGCCGTCAGGGAGCCTTTTGAAAAAATAACAATCAAGGAGATCACGGACGGCGCAAATGTCATCCGTGTTACTTTTTATAACCATTTTCAGGATAAATATGAGCTGCTTGAATGGATTATTAAAACGGATNNTTCTGGAGCCGGTGCATATCCTCCTGAAGAATGAAATGTACCGGGAAGCACTGGTCCTTATTTTTACGAATCTTTTGAAGGACAAGGAATTCTATATCCACGTATCAAAGACGCAGGGACAGAATTCCCTGGATGAGATTGCCAACAGAACGCTCTACAATCTGCTGCTTCATTTCTTCCTCGAAGAAGCCGGGGAGGGAAAATCGGCGAAGCATCCGTGGATTACGCCGGAGTATGTGGCAAAGTATTATGCACAGTCGATGTGCTATGTGGTCATGGAATGGATCCATGAAGACATGAAGGCTGCTCCGGAGGAGATGGCCAGGATCTACGAATACATTGCAAAGCGTTCGATGTGGGATGTGATTGACGAACTGAAAGCAGTCGACATTTCCGAAAAAATGTCGCCGGGTTCATAGACAGAATCCGCGATTTGTATAGAGGCTTTTGACAGGGAACCGGGATTGAATATTTTCAATCCGAGGTTCTTTTTTTATACTCATTTTCAGTTCAGAAAAGAAGGGAAGGAAACAAATGCGTAATTTCGGCAAAGCAGTTGTGAAGTCCAGATTCATCATTCTGGCAGTGGCGATCGCGCTGCTTCTTCCGTCTGTCTGGGGAATGGTCCATACGAGAGTCAATTACGATATGCTGACTTATCTGCCCTCGGACATTGAGACGATGAAGGGGCAGGATATTCTGGAGAACCAGTTCGGCACCGGAGCCATTTCCATGATGGTCGTGGACGGAATGGACAATAAGGACGTTGCGGCACTGAAGCAGAAGATTCTTGCCGTTGACCATGTCAAGGACGTCTACTGGTACGACAGTCTGGCGGATCTTTCGATTCCGGTCGAGGCACTGCCGCAGGAAGTCCAGGATGCATTTTTTAAGGATGATTCGACCCTGATGTTCATCGTCTATGATACGACGACATCTTCTGATGCCACGATGCAGGCTGCCACGGATATCCGCAGCATCGCGAACCAGAACTGCTTCCTGGCAGGCGTGACGGCCGTCATCGTCGATACGAAGAACCTGACGGAACAGGAGGAGCCGATTTACGTCGGCATCGCCGTGGCACTGGCCTTTATCGTCCTGATGTTTGCCATGGATACGTTTCTTGCTCCGGTCTTCTTCCTTCTGTCGATTGGAATGGCCATCCTCTACAACATGGGGAGCAACTATTTCTTCGGACAGATTTCCTATATTACCAAGGCGATTTCCGCGGTCCTGCAGCTGGGCGTCACGATGGACTATTCCATCTTCCTGTGGCATTCCTTTGAGGAATACGAGCAGAAATACAAGGATGATAAAAAGCGGGCCATGTCCCATGCCATCAGCGCGACGCTGCAGTCGGTCATCGGTTCATCGGTGACGACCATCGCCGGATTCATTGCCCTGTGCTTCATGAGTTTTACGTTCGGTCTTGATATCGGTCTCGTCATGGCCAAGGGCGTTCTCTTCGGAGTCATTTCCTGCGTCACGATCCTGCCGTCGATGATCCTGATCTTCGACCCGCTGATCGAGAAGACCAAGCACAGGCCGCTGATCCCGAAGTTCTCCAAGCTGCCGGGCTTTGTCGCGAAACACTACAAAGCCATTCTGATTGCGTTCGCGATCATCTGGATCCCGGCCATCTGGGGATACATGCATACCGGCGTCTATTATGAACTGGACAAATCGCTTCCGTCCACGCTGGCATCGGTTGAGGCGAACCAGAAACTTCAGAGCACCTTCGACATGAGTGCGACGCATATGGTCCTGGCAGACAATTCAGTCAGCAGCGAAGACATTTCCGAGATGTGCGATGAAATGAAGAAGGTTGACGGAGTGAAGAACGTTCTCGGCATCGATGCGCTGCTCGGCTCCGGTTTCCCGAAGGAAATGCTGCCGGATAAGATTAAGGATGCCCTGACGTCCGATCAGTATCAGCTGATCATCATCAACAGCGAGTACAAGACGGCATCCGATGCAGTCAATACACAGATCGATACGCTGAATACGATCCTGAAAAAATACGACTCGACGGGAATGCTGATCGGAGATGCACCCTGCACGAAGGATCTGATTACGATTTCCAACCACGACCTGAATGTCGTCAACTGGGTATCCATTGCCCTGATCTTCCTGATCGTGCTGTTCGTCTTCAAATCGTTCAGCCTGCCGGTGCTTCTGGTTTCGACGATCGAGTTTGCAATCTTCATCAATATGGGCATTCCGGGATTCACGGGCACGAAGCTTCCGTTCATTGCTTCCATTGTCATCGGGACGATCCAGCTGGGATCGACAGTCGATTACGCAATCCTGATGACCAGCCGCTACCAGAAGGAACGGAGCCTCGGAAAAGGAAAGGTCGATGCCATCACGATTGCGCATACGACTTCCCTGCAGAGTATTTTCGTCAGCGGGCTTTCCTTCTTTGCGGCGACTTTCGGAGTCGGCATGTATTCCAACATCAGCATCATTTCCTCGATGTGCATTCTGATGGCACGGGGAGCCCTGATCTCGATGGTAACCGTCATGACGGTGCTGCCGGCAATCCTGACGCTGTTTGATCCGGTCATCGTGCGGACCAGCAAAGGTTTCCTTCCGGAGACCACGGGAAGAAAAAAACTGCATGTGCATAAAATGCATGAAGCGGCATAGACGGAACGAATCGATCAGAAATTGGGAACGGATTCATTTTCATACAGGAGGAAAAAAACATGAAAGGCAAAATGAAAAAATTACTGGCTGTCGTTCTTTCGGGAAGCATGGCGGTGGGACTTGCCGCCTGCGGATCGGGAAGCGCGGCGCAGAGCACGTCTTCGGCGGATACGGATTCCGCATCGACGGAAGCTTCGTCTGAAGAAAATATGATTACGTCCGCAATCGACAGCGCGGTCGGAAATACCGGATCAACGGATGGTGTCGACAAGGAAGAGACAGTCTATGTCTTTACCGACGCAAGCGGCAATACGAAAAACATCACGGTCAGCAATTGGCTGAAGAATACGGATAAGGCCAGCACGCTTACCGATTCCACTTCCCTGACCGATATCACGAACGTCAAGGGAAATGAGACTTATACGGAAGACGGAGATACGCTGACCTGGAACGCAGACGGATCGGACATTTTCTATCAGGGCAGCACTTCGGAGCAGCCGCCTGTCAGCGAGAGCATTACCTACTATCTGAATGACCAGCAGGTTCAGCCGGAAGACATTGCAGGACAGAGCGGTCAGGTCAGGATCCATATTGATTATACGAATACAGCAAAGAGCGGAGATGTATATGTACCGTTCACGGCCGTTACCGGCATTGCATTTTCCAATGACAACGTGAGCAACGTATCGGTCGATCACGGCTCGGTCGTTTCCGAAGGCAAGAATACGGTTGTCGTCGGCATGGCTTTCCCGGGCATGAACGAAAGTCTGCAGTCTGCAAAGGAGACCGCGACGGATGCCGTGGACCAGGCTTCGGACAGCGACTCCTCCGATTCCCTTCAGAAAATCAGAGATAAGATTACGGATCTGGATATCCCGGATTCCGTTGAAATCACGATGGATGCCGATAAATTTGAAATGGGCATGTGCATGACGATGGTCTTCTCCAATCTGCTGACGGATGTACAGAGCACGATAGACGAAGACACGGCAGATGCGGACAGCGCTTCGGATGATCTGGACAGCAAGGTAACGGAACTTTCGGATGACGGCAATAAGCTGGCAGACGGCGCTTCCGACCTGAACGACGGAATCCAGGAAGCAAGCGATAACATGCCGACTCTGACCAGCGGTGCCTCTTCCCTGTCCGACGGCGTCAGCCAGTACACGGACGGTGTTTCCCAGGTCAGCAGCGGTGCAGCGTCACTGTCATTCGGCTGTGCAACGGCGGCAAATGGTGCAGCCACTCTCATGAACGGAGTCAATTCCTATACGGCAGGCGTCAGCAGCGTGAACAGCGGTGCACAGCAGGTGGCCGGCGGAGCATCTTCCGCAGCGACCGGCGCGGCGACGCTGGCGAACGGCGTCAGCACTTATACCAGCGGTGTTTCGGATGTGAATGATGGTGCACAGCAGCTGGCAAGCGGGGCTTCTTCTGCAGCGACCGGTGCAGCAGCGCTTGCAAGCGGAGTCTCAAGCTACACGGCGGGAGTTTCCAGCGCAAATGACGGAGCTTCTTCGTTGAGTTCAGGGGCAAGCAAGCTGGCAAGCGGAGCGGCATCCGCGGCATCCGGAATCCAGGATTATACATCAGGCGTATCAGCAGTAGACAGCGGACTCAAAGAAATAATTGATGATAAGAACCTGCCGGCTCTTGTACAGGGAGCGGAAACCTATACAGCCGGTGTTGACGCTGCAGCCGGTTCAAAAACAACGGACAGTGCAACAGGAGATGTTACAGAGTCCGGATCGTACCAGTTGAATGACGGTGCTGCAACTCTTGCGGCAGGCATCACAAAACTTGAGGATTCATTAAATACATATAAAAACGGGTTAAGTACAGCCTTGAGCGGTATATCGCAGTATGTCGCAAATCTTTCCGCAAATCTGAGCACGATCCAAAGCGGAGCGGATGCTGTTCAAACTGGCCTGACATCGCTGAACAGCACACTGGATACAGCAAAACAAAGTAATTCAGGGGCAACAAGTGAAAAGCTTCAGGATCTGGAAGCAGCCGTCGAAGCCCAGGGCGGTGCAACTACGCAAAATGTGCAGGCACTGGTTGAATGTGCAGAAGGCATGGGAGCCAATTCTGTCATTGATCAGACCCAGGCAGCCCTTGCTGATAATGGAACTTCACCGGGACTGCTTAGCGGAGCTGCGGGTGTAGCTGCCGGGATTTCGGACGTTCTTGCAAAGATTGTTGCTCCGCTCCAGAATCTGGTGGCTGCACTGAGCAACGACACGGCAAGTACGGATCCTGATGTGATCAAAAATTCCTTAATGCTTTCACTGGATGCTTTGATTTCCGGCGTTCAGGATTTATATTCCGGTGCGGCAGAACTGCAGGCAGGAACGCAGAGCATGCAGGATGCGCTGACAACATTGAGTGCTTCTTCCGGCAACCTGAACAGCGGACTTGCTTCTCTGCTTGCAAATCTTCAGGCCATGCAGAAAGGAACCGCGAAACTGGCAGGAAATAATTCGGCTTTGACCAGCGGAGCAAATACTCTGGCATCAAGTGCTCAGGCTCTTGCATCAGGAGCAGCACAGCTGTTTGCGGGAACGACAACTCTGAATAATAATTCTTCATCACTGACTTCCGGAGCATCAACTCTGGCATCCGGCCTCAGCACTCTGAATACGGGTGCCTCCAAGCTTGCTTCCGGCACTTCGACCCTGAACAGCAATTCTTCCGCTCTGACCAGCGGTGCTTCCAGTCTGTCATCCGGACTCAATACGCTGAACTCCGGCGCATCGCAGCTGGCAGCCGGCACGGCGGCACTGGACAGCAACTCCTCGACGCTCAGCAATGGAGCTTCTTCACTGAACAGCGGTCTGAATACGCTGCAGGACGGCGCAAATACTTTAGCATCCGGTGCATCGACACTGGACAGCAAGTCGTCCGAACTGAAGAGCGGTGCGGCGCAGCTTTCCTCAGGTGCCCAGACGCTGGCGGACGGCATTGCCAAACTCCTGTCAGGCTCCGTCGAACTCAAGGACGGCGTTCTCAAGTTCAACACGGAAGGGATTCAGAAACTGGCAGATCTGTATAATACGGATGCGAAGACTCTTGAAGACAAATTTGATGAAATGAAGACAGCGGCTGAAAACTATACGACCTTTACGGGCGCGGCTCAGGGCGAGACTTCAGCTGTCAAGTTCATCATCAAGACGGACAGCATCAAGGCAGACAATACGGAGGCATAGGGAACATGGAAGAAATGATGCATGCCCTGTTTATCATCATGATTGCCGTCGCCCTGTCCCTGGACATTTTCGGGGCGCTGTGCAACCGCGGTGCCCTGCTGGTAAAATTTGATAAGAAGGTTGCGGAAATCGTCGCTTCCTGTGCTGCCCTCCAGCTGGCATCGGCCTGCGTCGGCTACTGGCTGGGAAGCCTGCTGCTTCAGAACGGAACGACAGAACACTCGGCCTTCTGGGTGCATGCATTTGCCGGCGTCCTGCTCGCAGCCATCGGAGTCAGAATGCTGATCCAGGCCTTTAAGAAAAACGGAATGACCGAGCACCGCATGGATGAGGTGGATATCCGGACAGATTTAAAGATTTCACTGCTTCAGTGCATCAATGCCCTGCTGGCAGGAGTCGTCTGCGGAATCATGACGTACAATTTCCTGTATATGGTCATTGCGATTGCCATGGGCACGGCCATCTTTGCAGCGGTCGGCTACTTCAGCGGAAGGAGCTTCGGCCCGACACCGAGCCATAAAGCCTATGCCATCGGCGGAGGAATGCTCTGCATCATTTCCATCGTGCTTCAGCTGTAGGAGCGGAGATCCGGTCAGGGTCGGACAATTTCATATTGCGGTTCTGCTGAAAAAGAACTATGATAAAAGGCAGTGAAACTGCCCGAAGGAGGGGGATGAAACCCCCTCTTTTGTTTGAAAGAAGGAGGATTCCCATGGCCGGAAAACCAGTAACGGACCGCAATGAAAAGGCGGGAAAGAAAGTCGTTGCCGCTCTGAAGGCAAGGTATTTCGATGCTTATTACTGTGCGACAGGCGAAGAAGCGAAGAAGAAAGCCCTGTCGCTGATTAAGAAGACCGATGTCATTTCCTGGGGCGGCTGCATGACCGCCGAGGAAATCGGTCTCATGGATGTCATCCGTGAAAAATACAAGACCATTGACCGGGATAAGGCGAAGAGCAGGGAAGAGCGGCTTGACCTGATGAGGCAGGCCTTCTTTGCAGATGTCTTCATCAGCGGGACAAATGCCATTACGGAAGACGGCCAGCTGATCAACATCGACGGAAACGGCAACCGGATCGCGGCCATGACGTTCGGACCGAAATCGGTCATTATCGTGGCGAGCATGAAGAAGGTCATGCCGACGGTCATGGATGCGATGGCCAGGGCACGTGCAGTTGCGGCGACGACCAATGCGCAGAGATTTGAAATCAAGACGCCCTGCAAGATGACGGGCATCTGCGCAGACTGCAATTCGCCGGATTCCATCTGCAATTATTTTGAAAGGATCCGCAGATGCAATCCTCCGAAGAAGATCAAGGTCATTCTGATCGGCGAGGACTTCGGATACTGAAATGCGAAAAAAAGAACTCATGACGGTTCTCAGTTTTGCGGCAACGACCGATGCCATGGCACTGGAAGCAAAATGCAGGGAGGAAGGCATGCCCGGAAGGATCATTCCGACGCCTTCTGCTGTCTCTGCAGGGTGCGGCCTTTCATGGGCCCTGCCGGTTCTCTATAAAGAGGAAATGTTTTCGTTCTGCGAAACGAGGGGACTCATTTATCAGAAAGCAACAGACCTGGTCATCTGATCAGGCGGCCGGCATGAAGGCCGGAAAGCGTTTGACAAGCAGGAGGAATCGGAAATGAATATTGCGGTACTGTGCGGAGGAATTTCCACGGAACGGGAAATCTCAATCGTTTCGGGGACAGGCGTATGCAAGGCACTGAGGACGAAGGGCCATCGCGCCGTATTGGTTGATGTTTTCTGCGGAGATGCCAAAGCGGATCTGAACGATGCGTTTCCGGAAAACTATGACGTGGACAGGGCGGCGGCTGACATCAGCGCCTTCAATGATAAGATCGAGGAAATGAAGGCAGATGCTTCCCGTGCCTTCTTCGGTCCGAATGTCCTGGAAATCTGCAAGGCCAGCGATATCGTTTTTCTGGCGCTTCACGGTGAAAACGGTGAGAACGGAAAGGTCCAGGCAGCCTTTGATCTTTTCAGAATCCAGTATACCGGCACCGGCCATGTGGGTTCGGCAATCGCCATGGATAAGGGCATTACGAAGATCATGCTGAGGGATGCCAATATTCCGACGCCTCACGGAGTCATGCTGAAGAAAGAAAGCTATCTGACGGATATCGAAGCCTACACGATGAAATTCCCGGTCGTGGTCAAGCCGTGCAACGGCGGATCCTCGGTCGGCGTCCGCATCGTCTATACGCAGGAAGAATACGAAAAAGCACTGAAAGAGGCCTTCAGGCTGGAGGATGAAATCGTCGTTGAGGACTATATCAAAGGACGAGAATTTTCCGTCAGCGTCATCGACGGCCATGCGCTTCCGGTAATTGAGATAGCTCCGATCAAGGGTTTCTATGATTATAAGAATAAATACACTCCCGGATCGACGATCGAGACCTGCCCGGCCAATATCCCGCATAAGACTGCGGAAATGATGCAGCGCTACACGGAAGCCGGGTACCGTACCCTTGCGCTGGATGCCTACGGACGGTTTGATTTCATGATGAATGAAAACGGAGATGTCTACTGCCTGGAGGCAAATACGCTGCCGGGCATGACGCCGACCTCCCTCATGCCGCAGGAAGCGGCACAGACCGGGATGGATTATCCGACGCTCTGCGAAGAGCTGATCCGGGTATCGATGAAGAAATATTCAGAATAAGAAAAATGACAGCATTTCAATAAAGACAGGTAGAATATGAAAAATCTGACGATCAGGAATATTATCAAGGCATGCGGCGCCGATTACTTCGGGCCGTATGAGATTGCCGACAGGGAGATTACGAGCGTTACGGCAGACAGCAGGGAAGCAAAGCCCGGCTGTCTTTTCATACCGATAAAAGGCGAGAAAGCCGACGGGCACAGCTTCATTTCCCAGGTCATGGAGAAAGGTGCACTTGTCACGCTGACGGAGAAAAAGACGGCGGCGAAGGGGCATCCGTTTATTTACGTGAAATCGACGACGGACGCGATGCGCAAAATCGCGGCATTCTATCTGCAGTCGCTCGGCACGCCGGTCGTTTCGGTCACGGGTTCGGTCGGCAAGACCAGCACGAAGGAAATGATCGCTTCAGTCCTTTCGCAGAAGTACCGGACCCTGAAGACCCTTGGAAACTTCAACAATGATCTCGGCCTGCCCTTTACGATTTTCCGTCTGACGGAAGAGGATCAGATCGCGGTTCTGGAAATGGGAATCAGCCATTTCGGAGAGATGAGCGTTCTCGCATCCATTGCACCGCCGACGACCTCGGTCATTACGAACATCGGTACCTGCCATCTGGAATTCCTGAAAGACCGGGACGGAGTGCTGAAGGCGAAAACGGAAGTTTTTGATTTCCTGAAAGACGGCGGCAGGGCCGTGCTGAACGGAGACGATGACAAGCTCCGGACAGTCAGGGAAGTAAAAGGACAGAAGCCCATTTTCTTCGGCATGAGTCCGGACAATGACGTCTGGGCAGATGAAGTGAAGCCGCTCGGACTGGAAGGCATTTCCTGCAGGATTCATCTGAACGGCACGACCTTTCATGTGACGGTCCCGATTCCGGGAGAGCATATGGTGATGAATGCCTGTGCGGCAGCAGCCGTAGGTTCTCTCTGGGGCGAAACAAACCGCCAGATCAAAAAGGGAATTGAATCGCTGGAGTCCCTGTCCGGGCGTTTCCATATTCTGAAGAACGGCGGCAGGACTGTGATTGATGACTGCTACAATGCCAACCCCATGTCGATGAAAGCTTCACTGAAGGTCCTGAGCCATGCGGACGGACGAAAGGTCGCGATTCTCGGCGACATGGGCGAACTCGGAAAAAATGAGAAGGAGCTTCACCGCGAAGTCGGTCAGGCTGCCTCGGAAATGCCGTTGGACCTGGTCATTACGGCAGGCCCGCTTGCGTCCCTGATCGGAGAGGAGATCCGGAAAGAAAATACGGCCATTGAAGTGAAGGAGTTTTCCGACGCGGATGAGATGGCGAAAGACCTGCCGGCGCTTCTGCAGGCGGACGATACGGTCCTGGTCAAGGCATCGCACTTCATGCATTTCGAGAAAATCGTGGAGCTTCTGACGAAGTCCGTTTAAAATCTGACTCCGGTCACTGCCTGAGATCTGCAGCCGGTTTCTGGCTGAAATCTGCAGCCGGCCTCTGCCGGGAGTACCTGTATGCTCAAACGGGCAACCCTGCCACGAGTTTCTGATGATTGCTTCGCAAAAAATAAGATCCCCCTCTTCTGCGGAACGCGCTTCGCTTGAACGGTCCTCGAAGAGGGGGATTTTTTGCTCAGTAATCATCGAAACTCAGGGCAGGAACGCCCATGTTTGCTCATACAGGCACTCCCGGCAGAGGCCGGACACAGTTTCAATCAGACAGATGGAAGATGATCGGGAAATGGTCAGACCAGTTTTTGATTTTTCAGAACCATATCCAGGACAATCTTCCGGAAATATTCTCCGACATGCCGTTTCTGTTCGCGGTCGAGAGAGTCCATCGAAATCGGCTTCCCGAATTCCACGACTACATGGGCCGGACGCAGGAACGGAAGATGCCTCTCAAAAAGAGCCTCCGTGTTGTTGAAACTGACCGGCACGACCGGACATCTTGCCCTTGAGGCAATCAGGAAGGATCCGTCATGGAACGGGGCGAGATTCGTTTCATCGCCCGATTTGTTCCGCGTCCCTTCCGGATAGATGAAGATCGATACGCCTTCTTTGACAAAGGAGGCTGCCCGGGAAATCATCTTGAAGCCGTCGGCCATTGAGCTGCGGTCCAGCAGAAGACAGTGCATCCGCTTCATGTAGACGTTCAGGACCGGAATTTTTCCAATCGTCTGCTTTGAGATATATCCTGTCCGGTTTTTCATCAGGCTGTAGGAAATAATGATGTCGAAGAAACTCTGATGGTTTCCGACATAGAGCACCGGTGCATCCTGTGCGATATTTTCCTCGCCGATCAGCGTGACCTTAGCCCCTGATAAAAAAATGAGAACTTTAAAAGCCCATTGCACGATCCGCAGCTGCGACATTTCTGCCGCGTTCGGACTGATTTTTTTGACAATCAGTTCGACAAGCTGGATCGGGATGGAGACAATGAGAAAAACCACTACAAAAAGAACACCGATGATTAAACGTATCATACTGTCATTATAGCGAAAACAGGCGTGTTTCGCAAGAAATTGAAACGGGACATGCCGAATCTCTTTGCTGAATATTTTTTCTTTTTGTTTCAGTTTTGTTGTAGATTGCCGGTTATGAGGCAAATGAAAACAGAAGCATCGCTTTTCAATCATCATGTAAAATAACTGTTGCTGTGAAAAGGAGAAAAATGAACGAAGAGAAGAAAATTGATGAAAAAGATTTGGAAGGTGTTGCGGGCGGATTCGTCGGGACAGACAAGTATAGTGAATCAGAGTATGATCAGGTAGGAATAAAATATACATATAATATATTTTCAAGAGACACCTATAACTTTGACGGCCTGTACGTTAACCAGGCTACTGCAGAAGAACTCGTGTATTTCCACAGGTGTATGGGCAGAAAGCCAACGGCAGAAGAGCTCAAGGTTATTATGGACAGAAATACATAACCGGCAGGTTTTACCGGATGACTGCGGAAATGCAAAGCACCGGGCAAATGAATCTCTCATTTGCCCGGTGCTTTGCATTTATTTATTCGCAATTTGAATAAATCCATTTTGTGCATTTGAAACAGCAAGCCATTTCTCCGTTTCAGATGTATTCCCGTTCTACAACAGACTTGCATATCTGTTACTTTGTATGTATAATTATTTTGTATACAAAAAACAAGAACGCCATTTTCTGTACAATCAGAGAAGGCTTTTCGGGCGGTTTACATGATTATCAAAGCTGTTGCCAAAGTGAATCTCGGGCTGGATGTTGTCAGCGAAAGAGAGGACGGATACCATGAGGTCCGCATGATCATGCAGACAGTAGCGATGCATGACCTTGTGGAAATGAAGGTCACGGCGGGAAAGCCGGGAATCCGTCTGGAGGCGGATATTCCCTATATCCCTACAGACGATAAAAACCTGGCGGTACGGGCCGCAGCCCTGCTCATGGAAGAATTCAACGTGAAAGAAGACGGCCTTCTGATCCGGCTGACGAAATTCATTCCGGTAGCCGCCGGACTTGCCGGAGGATCTGCGGATGCGGCGGCCGCGCTGATCGGAACGAATAAACTGTTCGGACTCGGTCTTCAGCCAAAAGAGCTGATGCGCAGGGGAAAGAAAATCGGAGCCGATGTTCCGTACTGCATCATGAAAGGCACGGCGCTGGCGGAGGGAATCGGCGAAGTCCTGACGCAGATCCATCCGATCCCTTCCTGCTTTATTCTGATTGCCAAACCGAATGTTTCGGTTTCGACGAAGAAGGTCTTTGAGCAGCTTGAAATGGAGCGGATCAAGCACCATCCGGATATTCTCGGAATGCTGGATGCCCTGAATGCGAATGACCTGCATAAGCTGGCAGCGAAATGCGAGAATATCCTCGAGAGGGTGACCGGTCCGAAAGTCCCGGACATCGCGAAGATTGAAAGAATCATGAAAGAAAACGGTGCCCTGTGCGCCATCATGAGCGGCAGCGGGCCGTCCGTCTTCGGCATTTTCGAAGATGAGAAAAAAGCATATGAAGCAAAGAAGGAAATCCTGAGGCAGAAACTTTCCCAGAGGCCGTTCGTGACACGGCCGTACAATAACGGAGGTTTACGAAATGGCAGATAATCTTGATATCAACATGAATGAATTCCTTCCGCTCCGGGAAGTGGTCTACATGACCCTTCGCAAGGCGATTCTGAAAGGAGAATTCAAGCCGGGTGAACGGCTGATGGAAATAACGCTGGCCAACCGGCTGGGCGTTTCCCGTACGCCGATCCGCGAGGCAATCCGCAAGCTGGAGCATGAAGGGCTTGTCGTGATGATCCCGCGCAAGGGAGCGCAGGTATCCAAGATTACCGTGCAGGAACTCAATGACGTTCTGGAAGTCCGGAAGTCGCTGGAACTTCTGGCGGCGGACAAAGCGTGTCAGCGCATCACTCCGTCCGAAGCAGTCGATCTGAAAAACCGGGAGAGGGAATTTGCGGCCCTGATCGATTCGGGCGACCTGACTGCTCTTGCGGAAGCAGACGTCGCTTTTCACGATGTCATTTATACGGCGACCAAGAACCGGCGGCTGATCCAGATCCTCAACAATCTCCGGGAACAGATGTATCGTTTTCGTGTGGAATATCTGAAGGAACATGCCGTCCTGAATTCGCTCGTGGAAGAACACAGCGAGATTACAAAAGCGATCAC
>JGI20225J20221_1001931_pt2 | contig 34626 bp, 37 predicted proteins | sample BioMet4_FD_20221 | JGI IMG/M metagenome (IMG submission 20221)
CCAATTCAGAAATGCTTTATCGAAGACGAACGTTGCGAAGCCATCTTGGATGCCCTCAAGATCCTGATGAAGATTTATCAGGTGATTCCTTTTGATGAAGTCTCCGGAAGCGGAACGCTGCGTCACGCCGTGATTAAGACCTCTTATTATTTCAAAGAAATCATGGTCGTTTTGGTTATGACCACGAGCGACTTCCCCCATCGGGAAGAGTTCGTCAAAGATCTTTTGGGCAAATGCCCGGAGATCACGACTTTGGTGCTCAATGTGAATAAGAGCACAGGCAGCAAGATTCTTGGCGATGAGATGGAAACCCTTTACGGCCCAGGTTATATCCAAGACGAGCTTTGTGGCTTGCACTTTAGAATCTCGGCGAAATCCTTCTACCAGACCAACCCCGTGATGACGGAAATCCTTTACAAAACCGCAATGGATTTTGCAGAACTCACTCCGAATGACGTTGTTTTCGATGCCTATTCGGGCATCGGCACCATCGGGCTTATTGCAGCCAAGCACGTCTCCAAAGTCATCTCGGTCGAAATTGTTCCTGAAGCGGTGGAGGATGCCAAAAAGAACGCTGCCCAAAACGGCATTACCAACTTCGAAGTTCATGCTGCAGATGCTTCTTCGTATATTTATCAGCTCTTTGCTCAAAAGCAAAAGGTCGATGTTCTTTTTATGGATCCTCCGAGGAAGGGTTCTGATGAACGCTTCCTTAAGGCAGTTAAGACTCTTCGACCATCTCGTCTTATTTATGTTTCATGCAATCCGTCTACTTTGGCTAGGGATTGCGAATTCCTTTCCGATACCTATAAGATATCGAAGTTGCAGCCTGTCGATTTGTTCCCTCAGACGCCACATGTTGAGACTGTATGCGAATTGTCGTTAAGAAAAGCCGATAAACACTAAATAACTAGAAGATTGTTAATAAATAGAGAAACCCGATTTTACCCTATTTTTGACCATTTTCGGAAGACCCGAAAAAGGATATAGAGTCCGGGAACATATGAAAAGTGCCGATGAAATGGGCATTCTAAATGTGTAATATTTTGAGGCAAGAATTTCCGGGAGATCCAATCTGCCTCGTTATTACTACTCCGCCTATTTTATTGACAGTGTCGCCCCGTCAACGGTTAATTCCACCGGATTAAGTATGAAGGAAAGGCGCTCGTTCAGGTTTTTGCGGAAGAAACATTGTGTGCAGCCATTGCAACCTGAGCAAGGATAAACGTTTTTGTTTTGAAAAACCTCTTCCCAATAAATCTGTGTTACTTGCGCCTCTTCCTTGACTCGCTTGTTAAAATCGCTTATAAGCAAAGAATTTTTAGCTGGAGTCAGCGTGAACATTGAAAATTTGTTTGGATCCCCAAATATTTTTTCCGCAAGTGCTCGTCCAAGAACGATGTTTCTGAATATTTCGTAAAGCGGTTCAAAATCAATCGACGAGGGGTTAATGAATGGGAAGGTTCCCCAGTCATTTTTGCAGTAATTTTGTTTTTCGATTGTTAAATAGCCGTCTGTAATAACGCCACCCTTTCTTGTTTTTTTGTCTTTGCTAATCGCTGAAATCTTCGCACCGGCTTTAACCTCGACGAATCGCAGACTATTTTGGAAAAGAAACATCAAATCAGGCTCCGTTCGCCTTTTCTCGGATTCCTTAAAGTCATCGCTGCAGTCTTTGAACTTTTGGAGAAATTCGGTTTCGGATTTTTCTTCCGGATAAATTTCTTGACCACCGAAATAGATTTCTCTTAGTTTTTCGTCGGTGTGCAAGTAGTCGTGGCAAAATGCCTGGAGTTTACCTTTGCAATTATTAAGACATTCAACAAAAATTAATGTTAAAAGATCTTCCGAAGTGCTTTGGCCATATCGCTGTTTTTTTGTTTTTTCGTTGCCTTCATTTAAATACGACCAGGTGGACATCTTTTCCCATATCTTGTCGCCGTTCAGAAAAAAGGACGGCAAAAATGTTTGAGGGGCCTCGTCGACATTTGTGAACAACGTTCGCGCCCCCGAGCCATTGGACAATCCATAAACCACCATGCTTTTCCCGCCGTCAATCTTATCGAAAACCCAGTCGCAATCATTTATTGAAGAAGCCCTTTTTGGAGTTTTCTTGTTTTTGGACTTGTGTTCGTGGGTATAATGCCACGCTCCTACTTTATTTGCATTTTTGAATTCACTATTTGAATCGGTCATTTGATTCTTTCCTCGATGTATTCATCGCCCAGCATCGTCATCTTTGCCAGTGATAGTTGAAGCAGCTTCTTTGCATCCACTTCCAGGATGCCATATTTCGCCACCAAGGCTCTCGCCGAGGATTCGTCATCCTTGTTGTCCTGAAGGATTTTGATGAATCCTTCCCAGTCCGGCCTGATTTTGCTGATGGCCTGGTAATAGCCTTTGTCGAACATCCGCCAATCAGGGTAGCCTTGTTTCGCGTGCTCCCCCGTCATGATGGCCTCTATTTGCTTGAAGGTGAAAAGCCCAAGATTCTCGGTCCCGAGCCAGATTTCGGCTTGGTCGAAATCGCCTTTTTTGTCCGCATTTAACTGATTGACCAGAACGAGCTCGCCCCTTTCTTCATGGTAAGCGATCGCGTGGCCTTCCTTGACGGCTCCGAGGACGGAATAACCCAATTCCTTGAATTGGCTTCTGACCCAGGAAAGAATCGGATTTTCGTGGTTGTGTTCCAGAGTGTTCGGCTCGATTTGTTTGCTCATAAAGAGCCTCCTTTTTGATTTTATGGACGGATCGTAATTCCCAATTATTATACTCATTCCTTCTTTAACGCCTCACAGGTTTCGGCGTCTTCCCTGAGCTCCTCGTTGCAGCCGGCGCATTGGTATTGCTCGTCTTTCTGCCAAACCGCCGAGCGGAGGCCGAAGAGACGGAGGATGGTTTCCTTGTCTTCCTTCGCCATCAGGCAGCGGTCCGCGTAGACTATGAACCTCCCGTCCCTCTCCCGATAGAGGACCCGGCCCCTAGGGTAATAGGCGTAGTCATCAATCAGGCCCGGTATTTTCGAGGCATATCCCGTGTAGATCTCTTTCTCGAAGAACGCAAGGTGGCCCAACGGGATGTCCCTGAAGCCGTTTTCCGGTTCGATCGCCCGATAATCCGCTTTCTTGGCGACGTAACGGTTTCCCGGGAGGCGGTAGAAGATTCCTATCTCTTGTTTGATCGTTCCCATAGCTTCTCCTCTCAATTCTTGCTGAAGTGGGCGCGCTCGAGCATCCTCGCTTCGAAGATCGCCTCGCTCTTCCTCCGCATGAGGGGCAGGATCTCCGCGAACCGCCCCCAGCCTTCCTCCAGTTCCGGGTATTTGGCCACGAGGGCGCGGACCTTTTCGATGGCGTCTAGATCATAGACGCCGCCTCTCGCGACGTCGAATCCGACGGGGTGGGCCTCTTTGACGTCGACGCCGGAGCCGATGAGCATCGCGGCGACGTCCTCCCGGAACACCGGCGTTTTCTTTAGGTCCGGGCAACGGCCCAGGATCCGATCAATCCCGGAGAGGTAGAGGCCCATCGCCTGGGCCACCTCGTAGCGGTCCTTCGGGTGGTAATGGAAGAAAATGGAATGGAACTCCGGCGTGTCGAAGGGGAGCGGCGCCGATCCTTTCTCTGCTTTGGTGAATTCCCTTCTCTCGACGTAATGGATGAAGCCCTCGGGTTCCGTGTGGGCCAATGCCTCGCCGGGTTTGCTTTCCTTGATGTCCCGCTTCCTGAGATAGCCTTCCGGGACGTAGAGCCGGAGCGAGAAGACGCCGCCCTCGTCCGGTAGGTCCTTCCAGAAGAAGGCCGGGGCGATATGCTCCCCCTCCTTGAGAAGCGGGCTCCCGCAGCGGGGGCAGACTTCCTCTTTCTGATCGTCGGGGTCGAGGTATCCGTAGTCGAGGATGCCATGGCTGTAACGGCATTTCGGGCAGCGGGCGTAATGGAGCAACGGATTGAGCGATCCCATCCCCAATAGCCAGCCGACCAGCCCGGAGTTCGGGATGAAATAGGGGACGCCCTCCCGCTCAAGCTCCTCCGCCTCGGAGAGGGTTTGGAGGAAGAGCCCCTCGAGGAAGTAGATCTGGATGGTCTTCACCTCGCGCCAGACGTTCGTCATNAGATAGGAGGACCAATCGTCCCCGAACTTGCCCTCGAGGGCGGAATAGACCTCCCTTTCCAAAGGGGTCAGGGGCTCCGCCTTGCTCTTGTCCCCGACGGTGGCGAGGTCCTTGAGGTATTCCTCCTCGCTCAGTTTTTTGAATCGGATTTTCTCGAAATCGTCGTCAAAGCTGCCCTGGATTTGGATTCCGAGGTCCTGGGCGAGTTTCTTCCAGAAGTAGAGGGCGTCTTCTTTTTCTTTTGCGTTTTTAAAGTCGATGCAGTCGAAGAGGCCCCTTTTGACGCGCTCGCCCGGGACGTAGCCCCCTTCGAGGCAACTGACCCGGAAGAGCGTCTCGATGAATGGGCCGGAGATGTCGCCGATCTCCTTCGTTCTGGCCCGCTTGCTCTCGGCGATGAGCTCCTTCTTCCCAATGTACGGAAGCTGGAGCAGCGGCGTGCTTTGCTTCCCGCCCTCGAAAAGCCATGCCTTCCCCGGCCCAGGCTCATCTTCGCCGATTTCCCCATAGCCTTTCTCGAGATGGAACCGGAGGACGGTTTCGAAGGCCCCCACAATCCGCTCGTCTGATTGTTCCATTGTGGCGATGAGGCAGCCCCCGGATTTTTCGAGCGCCTCCTTGAGGGAAAGGATCTCTCCTTCCAGCGAAGCCTCTTCCCGGAGGAAGTCGTCGAGGTCGTCGATGAGAACGATCCGCCGGGGGATGGCGCTTTCCGGGTGGGCGAGGTTGTGGGCTTCCCTCGATGAAAATCCCGACAGCTTGATCCGCTTCGCGTCTTTTTCGGCCTCTTTTCGGAGGGCGATGAAACCCGAGCGCTCCCTTTTGCCGAGCCCGTTGGTGTAATTGTCACCTAGGGTCTTCCTCCATCCCGAGCCGTCGCCGAAGGCGGTGTGGAGGACTATCGCGTCCCCGTCTTCCTTCTGGCGAAGGAGCGACGCCAAAACGATGGCGAGGTAATTTGTCTTCCCATAGCAGACGTCTCCGAGAAGCAAGAGAGAATGGGCTTGGGCCAGATCAAGCTCGTGGAAGGCCCCGTCCTTGTCGACCCCGAGGGGAATTTTCAATGATCCTTCTTCGGCTTTGATGGCGGCGAACGCCTCCTCGAAGCGGTAGGCTTTCCGGTAGGCGAAGTAATCGGCGGCGGTTTCTTTGTTCATGTGACGTTCTCCTTATTTGGTTTTGATCTTGCTCGCGATGTGGAGGATGGTCGTGATGGCGATCTCCAGGAGCATGATCGGCAGCCCGATGAGGAGCATCAGCGGCGTGTAGTTCGTGGGCTTATTCATGGCTTTCCTCTCCTTTGAGTTCTTCGATGAGCTCTTTCATATCTCTCGCTCTTTGGGTGGCGAGGAGGATCCGGATGCCTTCGTAATCCTCTTTGAGGATCTCTAGGATGAGCGAGTCGCACTCGGGCCTTTGCTCGTGGACGTCCCCATATTCTGCGATGGCAAGGCAAATCCTCATGCCCTCTCGGCCTTCTTTCCGTCTTTGCTGGATCTCGTCCAGCATCTTCTGGAGGAGCGGGCCGACCTCGGTCGCCTCCTTGATCCGCTTGCCCAGCACGAGGAGTTTCGCCTCGGCTTCCTCGAGCTCGACCCGCTTCGGGTCGATCAGGACGAACCGCTCCTCGGGGTCCGACTCGACGATCTCGGCGATCGCCTTGGCAAGCCGCCCCCGTTTTTCCTGGCCGTCGTCCGTGAGGATCAGCCGGCTTTCTTCGCACATTTTTCTTTGTTCCATAAATTCCTCGATAGGTATTAATACGAATAAGAAAGAANCCTTCCCGGTCAGTTTCTGGCCGAAAATAAAAAAAGCATCGATTGGGGCTTATGAATAATCAATTTCGACTTTTGTTTTCTCAGCAGCCGTCCGAGTTCTTCATCCCCCAGGACATCTGCCCATAGTGCCTGAAGGGCTTGCCNTGGCNCTCCGNCCCNTCNTCCACCAGCTCNTAGATCACGTCNCCGTCGCTGATCTTGCCNGANACCAATCTCTTNTTCGGGTAGAACCGCTTGANCCATTTCTGGCATTCNGAAATGTANCGGCGGAAGCTCCNCANNGANATGCCCGTCGCGTGGANGTAGTAGTCCCGGTCNAGCTCNNANCCNNNCACNAGGATCCCNTACATCAAAAGCAAGGCATCGGATTTCGGATAGGCTTTGCCGGTCTGTTTGACGCCCATGGCATTATTGTAGCCATCCGGGACCTCGTGGACAAACCGACAAGACAAGAAATGCCCACGGATTCGCTAGATTTTATATCTTCATTATCTGCGACTGATGCGGTAGGGGAAATATCCACCTCAATAGCCTCTAGGTCAGGGGCATACTTACATCTCGTAGCCTCTACGCATGTTGAGACCGTATGCGAATTGTCGTTAAGAAATGCCGATAAACACTAAATAAATATAAGATTGTTAAGAAATAGAGAAACCCGATTTTATCCCATTTTTGGCCATTTTCGGAAGACCCGAAAAAGGATATAGAGTCCGGGAACATATGAAAAGTGCCGATGGAATGGGCATTCTCGACAGGAGGTCGAAAATCGCCAAAAAAGGCGTTTTTTGACTTTTTTGCCTGTAGACACACTATGGATGCACTGTCGATTTTTATCTCTTTTTGAAGCTTCAAAAACAACAAACGTTTAAGTATTGAATCGTTAAACATTAAACGTTTTAATCAGCAAACATTGAAAAATACAAATCAAACTGCAATGGTTTTGGCCCTAGGTATTGCGTTTTTCCTGACGCTCGCTTTCGTTACAGACCTAGTAACGAAACTGGGAAAGCATAGGCCATTGAATTAATCGGCGTTATCTTGTCGATGGTGTCGATGACGAGCCCCGGGAGGATTGGTTGGTTGTATTTCTCAAGGACGCTCCAGTTCTTCGTTGGTTTAGAAGGGTTGGGCGATTTCTTGATCTCCATCGGGAAGATCTCTCCACGGTCAACATAGAGAAGATCGACTTCCTTCTGGTCGATGTCACGGTAGTAGAAGAGGTGGTCTTCGATTTTGACTCCGTGGTTACGGAGGTTCTTGACGATCTCCGCCACGGCGAAAGTCTCGAAGAAGGCGCCGGACATCGCCCCGGACTCCATCATCGCGCCGCTAGGCCAGCCGCAAAGATCGGCGACCAGTCCGGTGTCGAGGAAGTAGAACTTCGGCGCTTTGACGATTCGCTTGCTGATTTTGGGGAGGTAAGGCTCAAGGAGGATTGCCATGCCTGAGCTTACTAGCAAAGAGATCCAGCTCTTCGCGGTGTTGGCGTCGATTCCGATGAGGTTCCCGATGTCGGAATAGACGACTTGCTGGGCGGTGCGGAAGGCCATGATCCTCATGAAGTCCCGGAAGCGGATCTCGTTCTCAGGCTTCAAGATGCTTTGGATATCTTTCTGGATGTAGGAATCGATGTAAGAGGGATAGTAGACGGAGCGGTCGCTGTTGCCGGCGATGACGTCCGGCATGTAGCCGCGCCAAATATCGTTGAAGATTTCGTTCCTCGTTCGCTTCGGCGCTTGGCTGTCCGCTTCGCGTTTGAGGAGCTCTTTGATGTCCGTGGTGAAGGGCTTTTCCTTCAGCGAGGCGACCTCACTTTGGTCGAGGTAGGTCATCTCGAGCATAGCTGAACGGCCGGCGAGGGATTCGGCGACCGCTTTGACGAGTTCGAAACGGGAGGACCCCGTAAGGACGTACATCAATTCCTGCTTCTTTCCCTCTTCCCGCCAAAGCTTACGCTGGGAATCGATCTTTTTCTTGATCTCGGAAAGGAGGGGCGTGGCCTTTTGGACCTCGTCGATAATGAGGGGCCAGCCATAGGTGTCGAGGAACAGGGCGGGGTTCTGATTGGCCAATGCGCGGTCGACCAGGCCGTCCAGGTTCACTTCTTTGAAGCGGTTGCCGAAAAGGACGTCGGCGGTGGTCGACTTGCCGACTTGGCGCGGCCCGTACAGAGTGATGCATGGGAAAGACTCTGCGTTCTTCAGGATGAAGTCTTCGATAGCCCTGTGGATGTAGATCATATTGTCCTCCGATTAAAATGGAATAGTATTCCGTTTTCATCGTTATTATAGCATTCTAATTGATTTCTGAAGGAATTTTTGGTTTTTATGCTTCCGATAAGAACTGGCATTGATGCGGTAGGGGAAATATCCACCTTCATAGCCTCTAGGTTAGGGGCATACTTACATCTCGTAGCCTCCACGCATGTTGAGACTGTGGTTCGACTGACACTGCGAGACGATAAGTAAATAGTCGATAATACATTAATTATTACAATAAATATTAAGAACACTAAAAATGGGTATTTTTACCTGTTTTCGCCCCTTCAGGCGGTTTGCGAGGAAGACGGGGGAGGGGGTAGCGTATGGGGGAATATAACGAAATGTTTCGATGAAATCTGCCTTTTGCCATTTCGGCTTCATTTGTAAAGAAAATGCGCTGTTTTTTCGTTTTTCCAGTAGATATATTTCCTGGATCCCATGGTTTTCGCTCTCTCAGATTGGCGGTAGACTTTGAGGGAACTTTGAGTAGACTTTGAAGTAGACTTTGTTTTTTTCAGTCCTTCGAATGCTTACCTGTTTTAAATCGATATAACAAAAATAGCATTTGAACTTTTTAATATTTGTTGAAATTCAAATGATAATAACCTATCCTTTGATCATGGAACAAATCATTCTCCGCGAAGCGTATCTTGAAAAAATTAGGCCCTTCTATGACTCACAGTATATTAAGGTTATTACAGGGATAAGACGCTGCGGGAAATCGGAGCTTTTGAAACAGATAATGGCCGAGTTACGATCCCGAGGTATTTTGGAGAGCCAGATCATTTGCCTGGATCTTGAGGGCGTGAGCGGAGAGGGGATCACCACCCGGAAAAAACTGGAGAAAGCCCTGACCAAGAAAATCATCACGAAAGAAAAATACTATATTTTCATCGACGAGATCCAGCACGTTAAGAAGTTTGAGGTGGCCATCGCCTCGATTCGCGTCAGTTTCAATTGCTCTCTGTTCGTGACCGGAAGCAACTCAAAACTGCTCCGTGGGAAACTGCAAGACCGGCTTACGGGCCGGGCGAAAGAATTCGAGATCCATCCTTTCACTTATTCGGAGGTTCTGGAGTACAAGAAAAAGAATGGCATTCCTCTGTCGAGCGACGATTTCCAAGATTATCTCCAGTGGGGCGGAATGCCTCAACGGTTCGAAGAGCCGAACGAGGATGGGACGCGGGAGTATCTCCTGTCGCTTTATCAATCCATCGTGAAGAAGGATGTCTTCGATCAGCACAAAAGGATTAACAAAACCTGGTTCAAGACGATTTCCGACTACGTGATGTCCAACAGCGGAAGCCTTTTCTCCGCCCTCTCACTCGCCAAATATCTCAAAGATCAGCTTCCCAAAAACAAGGATCCGCGCTCCGAAGCGGCCACCATTAGCCAATATGCGGATTATCTTCTCGAATGCTATTTCCTTTCCGAGTGTCGGCCTTATTACCTCAAAGGGAAGGCGGCCCTCAAGGGGGTTCGCAAATTCTACCCCGTTGACGTGGGGCTAAAAAATGCCCTGAGCACGGGAATCGAATTCGATGAGTCTTTCGCGCTGGAGGGGATCGTTTTCAACGAACTGGTCTACCGCGGATATTCGGTCCGCTATGGGAAACTCCGGGATGGCGAAATTGATTTTGTCGCGTTTAAGGGCAAAAAGAAGTGTTTGATCCAAGTCGCCGACAGGATTACCGATCAGAAAACTTTCGATCGGGAATATGGCGCATTTAAAAATATCGACGATGCCTCGCCAAAATATGTTTTTTCCCTCGACGAAAAGGATACCTCGAATAATGGTATTACCCACTTGAACATCATTGACTTTCTTTTGGGCAAAACGGATATCGTAATTCTTTGATTTTCGATTTGAATTTTTTCACCTATCGAAAAATTCAAACGCAATTCGCGCTATCTATGAGGTTCATTGGTTTCCAAACGATAAAAGAAGATTGCATCGTGGCAATTGGGAGGAGATTCACAAATGAATAAGGAAGAACTGACGGAATACATCGCCACCGGGCGGGAGATTGAGTTCGTTTACCGGAAGAAGAAATACTCGATTACGTATTTCAACGGCAAGCGCGAGGACTACATTTCGTTCTGCGAGTTCTACAAAGACACCTTGGACGTGGCGAGCGCCGACGAGCTATGGGGTGCGGAACACCACGGATTCAAGATTTCGGAAGCCCTCTGTTCCCTCAAAGAGGATGACATTGACATCTATTAGCCGATAATCTCGGGAGAGTGATTCACCAGTCCGTTTTCGACTCAGGAAAAAGGAAATGTATCTGTTCCTTTATAAGTGTAGTTAAATTTTACGTTTTTCGATTGTTTTAGCTCGAAAAACACTGTTTTCGGACCCCTTTAGACCTATACATTTACAAGCGTCATTACCCTTTCGTTTTTTACACAAATAAGTACCCACACATATTGAGACAGTGGTTGCACTGACGTTAAGAAGGTACGATAAAAACTAATAAAACAAGAAAATAGTTAAGATGCTCAAAACCCCATTTTTGGCCTATTTTTGGCATTTCGGGGAGGGGGTCAAAAACGAACTAGTATGGGTGGACATATGAAATCCGTCGATGGGAAGCCTGTTTTGTCTTTTCTATTTTAATAATGTTAGAAAAATTCCTTTAAATGCTTAAAATAACATTGGAAAAATTCCTTATTGATGTAAAATAATGGCGGAGGATCCGTGATGTTAAAAAGGAAAATCGAAGAGAAGCTCGAGCTTTGGTGGAAGGGGAAGACCCCGCTTTTTGTCGATGGGGCAAGACAGGTTGGAAAAACATATGTCCTCGAGGAGTTTGCCAAGAGCAAGAGCAACAGTTACGTCTATCTGAATTTCGTCGCGCGTCCTGATGCCATTCCTCAAATCATCAAAAATCAGGATGCCAAATCCTTCCTTTTTAATCTTTCTACGGTCATCGACCACCCGCTCATCAAGGGCGAAACGATCATCTTCTTGGATGAGATCCAGCAGATCTACATCTACATGGATGAGCATAAGATCCCGCGCGACGAGTTCGACCTTGTCGCTTTGATGAAGTTCCTCGTGATGGAGGGCTCCTACCGCTTCATTCTTTCGGGATCCTTGTTGGGCGTCACCATCACGGATACGGTATCCTGGCCGACCGGTTATATGACATCCTTCATGATGTATCCTTTGGATTTCGAGGAGTTCCTTTGGGCGAATGGTGTCAACGAAGACGTCATCGCCAACGTGAAAGACTGTTTTGCGAAGAAAATCCCGGTCGACGATTATATCCACGCGAAATTCATGAACCTTTTCCGAAGATACGTTCTGATTGGTGGGATGCCCGCCGCGGTGCAAAGCTACATCGACCACAACGACCTGAACATGGTCGCCTTGGAGCACCAGAACGTTGAGATGTACAACCGGCGGGACATCACCAAGTACGCCCCCAAAGACAAAAAACTCTATATCCTGCAGATTTATGATGCGATTCCGGAGGAACTTGATAAGAAGAACAAGCGTTTTACCCTCGGCCCTCTTGAGAACAAGAACAACCACGAGATCGTGGAGGATTCCTTTCTTTGGCTTGTGAATGCCGGGGTAGCGATCCCGGTCTACACCGCCGACGAACCAACGATGCCGTTAAGGATCGGGGTTAATCGTCGCCTTTTGAAGCTCTTCCACGAGGACTCGGGTCTCTTGACCTATCTTTATATGGATCCGGTGGTGAAGAGCAAAATCCTGAACGACGAGAAAGACATCAACTTCGGGGCCATCTACGAGAACGTGGTCGCCAGTTTGCTCCGGACCCATGGTTTTGAACGCCTTTATTACTACAACAGCAAGAAGCAAGGCGAAGTCGATTTCCTCGTCGAGTGGCAGGGGGATGTCTTGCCAATTGAGGTCAAATCAGGCAAAGATTTCGAGAGGCATTCCGCCTTGGATAATCTCTTATCTAACCGAGGCTATTCCATTCCGCAGGCTTTCATTTTCAATAGCGGGAATCTCAAGGTGAAAGGCAATAAGATCTATTTGCCGATCTATATGGCTGATTTGATTAAACGGGGATAAGCTCTCCTTTTATTGCGAAAAAATCAACTCAAAGGTGGCAAAAAGATAGGCAAAGTTGGTGGCGCTCTATGGCCTCGGGGGCCAAAATGCCATCGGCTCTAGGGCAAGAAGGAGAAACACCATGAAAACGGGTGAAAAGATCGCGAACGAAAGACGCCAGATCAACTATACGCAGGAACAACTCGCGGATTATATGGAGGTCACGCGCCAGACGGTTTCCAAATGGGAGAGCGATCTCGCCTATCCGGAGACCGACAAGATTATCAAACTCGCCGGGCTTTTTCACTGCACGACGGATTATCTTCTTTGCGAATCCGTGACGGATCGAGGAACGAAAAGCGGCGAAGCGGGTTCGGCTGCCTCCTTGAATCTTCATCTTGACCTCGCTGGGATCGTCTACGAATACAAAAGCAAGAAGAGCCTTTGGGGCCTGCCTCTCATCGACGTCAATTGGGGACTAAAGAGAAAGGCGCGCGGAATCATCGCCGTGGGCATTCGCGCCGAAGGCGTCGTTTCGATCGGCCTTATTCCCGTTGGCGTGTTCTCTTTTGGCGTGCTGCCTTTGGGTTTGTTCTCCGTCGGCGCCATCGCTTTGGGTTTGTTCTTCTCTTGCGGGGCGGTTTGTCTTGGCGCTTTCGCGGTGGGGGCGGTGGCTATCGGCCTTCTCGCCAAGGGTGCGGTTGCCGTTGGCTTATTTTCCGAAGGCGCTTTGGCGGTTGCTCGTTATGGAGCGATCGGCGATCGCGCGTATGGGATGGTGACCTCGGCGAAAACCTATTCCGCTGGGACTTATTTCAACGAGGTTTCGCCTTCAATGAGCTTTTCTGATTCCGCTAAAAAGGCCTTGCAAGAAGTGGTGCCCAGCGTATGGGCTTGGCTGATGAACTGGTTCTTGGCGTTGTGACAAAATCCATTGCTCTTTTATAAAACCAATGGGGATTTGCTGGGATTATACATATGTCTATTTCCCTCATACGACGTTTGACCGACATGCTCAAATCCCCCATACAACGCATGTTGAGACTGTGGCAAGCCTCAAAATCAGATAATAATCCGATGGAGTATGGCTTTTTGACAGTTCTACCATCTGCTTCATTGATTCTTGCTTCCTAGATAGGTTGAGGCTATAAGGGAAATAAACTCGCCTTTCGGGGCCTCATCAGAGAAGGCTTTCTTTTGGGCAAACGATTGCTTATAATATCAACAGTGAAAATAATATACACATGTGGATAAAGTTTTCACTGGAGGTGTTCTCATGATCTTTCAAAGGCCGACTTATCTAGCAAAATTAATCGAACTCCGCGATAACGGTATCCCGAAAGTCGTCACTGGGGTTCGCCGCAGCGGGAAGACCTATCTTCTTTTTGATATTTACCGCCCTTATCTTCTGGAGCAAGGGGTGAAGGCGGATCACATCGTTTCCTTGGATCTGTCCTCAATCGAGAACACCGCACTCCGCAACCCCATCGAGCTTGAGAAAGAGGTGAAGAAGCGCCTCAAAGAAGACGGGATGAACTACGTTTTCATCGATGAGATCACCTTGGTCGACGCCGTCCCGAACCCCGCCTTGCCCAAGGAGAGCCAGACCGAAGAGAACCAAATCACGTTTTACGAGGCGGTGATTTCGCTTTCGAGCCTCAAGAACGTTGATCTCTACGTCACCGGGTCGAATTCCAAGCTCCTTTCCAAGGACGTCGCCACCCGCTTCCGCGACCGGGCCGTCGAGATCCATGTGAACCCCCTGACGTTCAAAGAGTTCTATCTCGGGCGCGGGGGCGACAAACATGAGGCTTTGGAGGAATACCTCCGCTTCGGAGGGCTGCCAAGGACCTATCTTTTTAGCAAGGACGAGGACAGAGCCGCTTATCTTAACGGCTTGTTCAGGACGACCTATCTCAAGGACATCCTCGAGCGGAACACGGTCGAGCGCCAAGACGTTTTGGACGACCTCATCGATGAGCTTTATTCCACGAGCGGCCACACCAGCAACGTCCATAGGCTGACCGACACGATCAACAGCAAACTAAGAGCGAAAATGTCGTACAACACCGTCAAGAATTACATCGGCTACCTCTTGGACGTCTATCTCTTCTCCGAGGTCAAGACCTACGATGTGAAGGGCAAGGCCTATTTCGACTCCCTCAACAAATACTATTCCGTCGATGTCGGCTTACGGAATGCCAAGCTCAATTACCGGGAAAGGGATTTAGGATTCACCACCGAGACCATCGTTTATAACGCTTTAATCGTTGAGGGCTATTCCGTCGATGTCGGCCGCCTCGTTTTCACCGAGACGAACAAAGAGGGGAAACGGGTCGACAAGGCTTCCGAGATCGATTTCGTTCTCAATTTGATGGATCGCAAGGTCTATCTGCAGGTCTTTGTGGATGGCAGAGAAAAAGAGGAGAACGAGAAGAAGCCCCTCCTCAAAACGGGCGATGCTTTTAAGAAGATCATCGTTGAGGACACTTCGGCGCCGGATGGCTATGATGAGGACGGCATTTACCATCTCAGTTTGCTGTCTCTTTTGCTCAATCCAGAGCAAGTGGTAAGCCATTAGCAGCAGAATTTCCATTCCTTTGCTGCATATATCCCCCTCACAGTCTCAACGAACCCGGGAAAACATCCTTTCCTTCCTTCCGGAAACACCGTCAAACAGAAAACGTTCTTTTTCGACAAAAAACCGCGAAAAACGAGGGCCTGCCATATGTCCCCACCCGATGGTCAACATATCCCCCCGCCCAGCCTCTAGGTATGAGCCACAGTTACCCCGACCGCACTCTACACATGTTGAGACTGTGGCTAGCTTAAAACTTCGATAAACATTCCATAGCCTAAGGATTTTAAACAGTTCTGTTGATCGACATGTCTACAGTCACCAGTCTAGGTGGATTGAGACTAATGCCTCTTTTTTGTAGAGTTCCCCTTCGATTTAAAATCTACAAACGATTAAGAAATTAATCTACAAACATTAAACTTTTAAATCAATAAACATTGCAAAACAAATTGAATCATCCATAATATTTTCAATCGGAGGCGCTTTATATGTACCGCAAACGTTTTATTGAAGAATTGATTGAGAAAAAACTGCGCTCTACTTATTGCGTCAACGTCGTTGGTCCGAAGTTTTGCGGCAAGACGACCACTTGCGAGCAATTTGCCAAAAGCAAGATTAAGCTCATTTCTCAGGATATCATCGACGTCGTTAAGGCCTCCCCTCGGGTGGCTCTCGAGGGGGAAAGACTCCGCCTCATCGATGAATGGCAAACCGCCCCGATTCTTTGGGACAAAATCAGGGACCAAGCCGACACAGACGAAGCCAAATTTGGGCAGTATCTCTTGACGGGAAGCGCAACGCCGGCCGACCAAGACGAGCTCAATCACACCGGAAGCGGCCGCATCGTGAGCGTGAGGATGAGGCCGATGTCGCTTTATGAGTCAGGCGAATCGAAGGGGAAGGTCTCGATTAAGGAGCTGTTTGATGACCCTTCCTTCGATTATGCGGATATCAATCAAGATTACGATTTGGAGGATACGGTGTTTTTGATGGCTCGGGGCGGCTGGCCTCTCAGCACCTTGATCGCCGATCGGAGCGATGCCCTCGAGGCGACGAAATCCTACTTTTCCTCGCTTTTCGAATTCAAAACGTCGGACAACAAGAAGTTCCGCAACAAGAAGCCGGAGGTGGCCAGAATGCTTTTGCGCTCCTACGCGCGCAACATCTCCACGGAAGCCTTGGACAACACCTTGATCGCCGACGTGATCGGGAACGAGAAGCGGACGAGCTTCGCCTTTCAGACTTTCACCGAATACGATAACGTGCTGAAAGACCTGTTTCTGGTTGAAAATCTCGAGGCGTGGAACCCCCAACTCCGGAGCAAGGCCATCGTCCGGAGCGCCGAAGTAAGGCACTTCGTCGACACCTCGATCGCGATGGCCGCTTTGGGGATTACCCCTGATATGCTTTTGCGGAGCGGAAAAACGCTGGGCCTGTTCTTTGAGGATTTCGCAGTAAGGGATCTCAGCATTTACGCGATGGCGAACGATGCCGTCCTCAAGCATTATCGGGACAGCAACGGCCTCGAGTGCGATGCGGTGATGATCCGCTCGGATGGTAAATGGGGCCTCATCGAGGCCAAACTCGGAAGCGACGACGGGGTTGCCGAAGGGGCCGCCCATTTGAATCTGCTCGCCGAGAAAATTGACACTTCGCTTTTGGGGGAGCCCTCTTTCAAGATGATTGTCACTTCCAATGGGGCTTGTCAGCGCAGGAAAGACGGGATCTATGTTGTCCCCATCAATATGCTGAAAGACTGATTTGCCTCGGCTTTTCGTCCAATGATGAAGCGGTAGTAGAAATATCCACCTTGATAGCCTCTAGGTTAGGGGCATACTTATATCTCGTAGCCTCTGCGCATGTTGAGACCGTATGCGAATTGTCGTTAAGAAGTGTTGAAAAAACACTAATGTTTAATGACTCCCATGCACGGTGTTGGTGAGAAACGCCGATTCAATCGCGGCATCCGACGATTTCTTTGCATTTCAGCAGCAAATCCAGCAGTTTTTCCGCCTTCTGGAGGACGTTCCCCGGGCACCCGAACTTGAACGCGAAGAGGTCCGTCCAGTTTTGGAGGCGATGCTTGTCCATGCCCCTGTGCAATCGCACGAAATCCTCCATGTTCGAGCGGTAGGCGTTTATCGGGTCGAGGCTCGTCTCCTCGCCCCGTTTGTAGATCGCCTTCTCGCCCTGGTCGATCAGGCTGAGCTCGGCGATCAGCTTCTTGTGCGAGAAGTCGAGACCGTGGATCAAAGCCGACCCCGGTTTGATATGGCTTCTGAACGCGCCGAGCGCCTTCTCCGAGCTCGATTTGCCCTTCCCCTCGGCGATGGCCATCGCCTTCTTCCCCGGCCCCAAAGCCACCGCGACGCCCCATTGGTTCCTCGAAAGCCCCCGGCATCTCTTCCCGTCCGCTTTCAGCTCGATCTCGGAATGGGCCGCCGTGAAGCGCTTCCCGTCGACGTGGACCTCGCCCGAGAGGACGATCGAATCCTGCCATGAGGCGAGGGCAGCGAAGATTTTGTTCATCCGGTAAAGGGCAGTCGTCATCGATATCTTGGCCGCCTTCGACGCCTCGCTGACGGACGTGCCGGCCAGTACGTTCACCAGGAATTTGACCATGGTCCGGAGGGGAAGTTTCCTCTGGTCGACCAGGCCCCCGCTCGCGGGGATGAAGGTCCTTCCGCAACGCCTGCAGCGATATCTCTGGAGGCCGCTTTTCGCCTTGCCCCACCCGATGGCTTGGCCCGATTCCCCGCACGCCGGGCAGGCCGGATTGGGCCGCGCCTCGGCGATGAGGCCGGCGTCTTGGCTCGGGCTCTCGCGGGACCTCGCGCACTCGGGGTCGCCCTCGGCCTTGATGAGGGCCTCTTCCTTGTTCTTCGGCGTCTCGAAAACGCCGCACCTCCTGGCGAGGGAGGATCTCCGGTCTGGCATGCGTTGCTCCTCTGGATTCCGGGTGGCCGCCGCCGAGGTTCAGTCCCCAGGCCGGACCCAAGAGGCGCCGGCCACCTGAAATCTNAGGGCCTCTTCCTTGTTCTTCGGCGTCTCGAAAACGCCGCACCTCCTGGCGAGGGAGGATCTCCGGTCTGGCATGCGTTGCTCCTCTGGATTCCGGGTGGCCGCCGCCGAGGTTCAGTCCCCAGGCCGGACCCAAGAGGCGCCGGCCACCTGAAATCTTCTTGGACGCGAATCCGATCTGGCAAGGCCATTATACGCCAAAGCCCCGAAGGCCTATGAATCACCAACACCGTGCATGGGAGTCAGTAAAATGAAAAATCTTTGCAAAAACCTCTTGCTTCTCTCGTTATTGGCTCTGATGCCTTTGACTTCGTGCCAAGGGAATACATCATCTTCTACTTCGAGCACGCTTCCAGGCTCATCCGTTTCTTCTTCGAGTTCGCGTAGCGAAGAAACGGGCATAACGCTTACGGAATATCGTCTCACGCTCTATATTGGCGATGCTTATACGTTAACCCTGACTCTTCATGGGCTTAGCGGAAGCGTGACTTATCTCAGCAAAAACACGGCTATTTGTAGCGTTGATGCTGGTGGCGTGATTAGCGCCTTATCTTTAGGAACAACGATCGTCAAAGTTTCTTTAGGCGATTGGAGTGCCCTTTGCCAAGTCAGCGTCATCGCCAAAAGCAATGACGGGGCTTCGGCCTTAACTCTTAGCCTATCCGATAGCGATATTACCCTTTATCAGGGCGAAAGCTATGTCTTGGCTCCGACGCTCCGCAAGGATGGGGCGACACTTGAAGGAAGCTATAGCTATGCTTCAAGTGATGAGACGTTTCTTTCGATTTCTTCTTCGGGCGTCATGACGCCTTTAAAAGAGGGCAAAGTGACTATCACGGTCATCGGAGCTTACGAGAAAGAAAGCGCCTTCGCTCTTTGCGAAGTGAGCATTCTCGAAGCCAAAACCTCCTTAGTCGAAGCCTATGCTGATCGCGAGGTGGTGGTAGGCACTCCTTTAGCGTTAAGCTATTGTCTTCAAAAAGGTAATGTGATCACGCCGGTTGCCGCTGGCATCGTTACGTATGTTTCCAGCGATACCAGTATCGGTAAAACTCGGGCGGGAAAATTGAACGGCATTCAAAAAGGCACGATAACCTTGACGGCGACGGCTTTGGTGGATGGGACCAGTTACACCTGTGTGACAAATTTCCGGATTCGTGAAAGTTACACCGTGAATTTCGTGGTCGATGGTGCGACTGTGTATAGCGAAAAAGTCCTCGATGGTGATGCCCCGAAGTATGGGGAATCCCGACTTCTTCTGGCCACGTCTTCAAATGCTGGAACGTTGGTACGGGAGCCTTTGGCGGCGTGGTTGAAAGCAATCTCACCCTGACGGCTTCGTGGTATTCCTATTCTTCGAATACTGAAGGTCAAGAATCGACAATTTATGCCTTTTCTTCGAAAGAAGATATTACCCCGAGCGGTGGCGCTTATTGCGCTTATCAATCCTCAGACTCTTTTGCTTGGAGCACGATTCAGGTCTTCACGACCAGCATCGATGGAACCTTTGGCATTCTCTTGCCAGCGATTAATTATTCTCTTTATCCAGCCGTGAGTTTCCGCGTCGCGATTGATTTCTTCTTCTCAACGCTCTCTTATGAAGGCACGGCGCTTTCTTCAACCCATTGGAGCGCAAACGATCTTCATCTTGTGACCATCAAGAGCTCCGCCGTTTATGTTGATGGCAAGAGCATGGCTAGCCTCGCTTCTAGCGTTAATAGTGGTAGCGAAGGTCTCTTGTTGAAAGCCACCAACGATACGGGCAGCGGACGATATTACTTCTCTGATCTTTTTGGCTATTTGGTCGATGAATGAAGACTTCAATACATCTTTGATGAAAAAATCCCCTGAAACCCTTGCTCTTTTTGAAAGAGAGGAAGGATTTGCAGGGGATATTTTAAATGCTCATGACTTTCATTAAGAAGTCTTGTATTCGTTTTTCTTTGGGGTGGTTAAAAATCTCGTCTGGCGTTCCATCCTCGACGATACGGGTATCATCGATAAAAAGAACCCGCGTCGCTATTTTCTTCGCAAAGCTCATTTCGTGGGTAACGATCACCATCGTCATCCCAGCCTTGGCTAAGCGGGCGATGACATCGAGGACTTCGCCAACCATTTCGGGGTCAAGCGCAGAAGTGGGTTCATCAAAAAGTACCATCTCCGGATCCATGACTAAGGCTCTAGCGATAGCAACGCGCTGCTTTTCGCCACCGGAAAGGAGGTTCGGCTTCGCATCTTTTTTCTCGAGAAGACCGACTTCCTTTAATAACGATAGCGCCTTTTCTTTGGCCTGTTCCTTCGTTAAGTGATGAAGCGTGACGGGAGCAAGGGTGATGTTCTCTAAAACGCTGAGGTGGGGGAAGAGTTCAAATTGTTGAAACACCATCGTTTCTTTTTGACGAATTGCGGAGGCATTTTTCGCATTCATCGTCAATCCTTCAAAGACGACTTTGCCTTCGTTAGGAGTGACCAAACCGTTCATCGTTTTAATCAAAGTGCTTTTGCCCGCTCCCGAAGGACCGATGACCGCTAAGACTTCGCCTTTTTCGATGGTTAGATTAATGTCTTTTAAGATCGCTTTGCCATCGAAAGCAACCGTGATATGTTCAAGGCTAAGCATGGGAAAAAGCCTTCCTTTCGAGATAAGAGAGACCGGCGCTTAAGAGCATGACAATAACGAAATAAACCAAACCCATCACCAAATAAACCGTTAAGAAATCGTAGGTGGCGTTGGCAATCTTACGGAACGCTAAGGTCAAATCGAGGGTTCCGATAAAGCCTGCGACCGAAGTCTCTTTGATTAAGGCAATGACTTCGTTGCAAAGACTCGGGAAAGCGTTCTTATATGCCTGGGGCAAAATAATTTTCTGCATCATCGAACGATAAGATAAACCCAAAGAAAGCCCCGCTTGGTATTGGCCAAGGGGAACGGCGTTAATGCCGCCGCGGATGATTTCGCTCACATAAGCGCCGCTATTCAGACCGAACGCAAGCATTGCCACATAGACGGAATCGCCACTATAAGAAGCGAAGAGAATGAAATAGATAATGAGAAGTTGAACGACAACTGGAGTTCCTCGGAAGAGCAAAACATAGAACTTCGCGATCTGTTTGAATGCCAAAACTACGACGTTTTGGCTTTCCGATTGCGTAATCAAGCACACCAACGTTCCGAGGATGAGTCCCATGATAAAGGCCACTAAAGTGATGAGAAAAGTATTGGCTAAACCTTGAAGAAGCAAGTTGGCGTTATTGGATGAAAAATTCTTCGCTAACGCCGAAGAAACCGCATCGCGGTTAACCAAAAAGAGAATGAGAAGGCTGAGGAGGGCCGCCCCGATCATGACGAGGCGGACGATCCATTCCTTACGAGTAGGCTTCTTCATCACGCCTCACTTCCAAAGTATTTCGCTAAGATCGTATCAAGGGTGCCATCGCTAGAAATCGTGGTGATGAAACTATTGATCGAATCTAAAAGAGTCGTGTTATTTAAAGCCAAGGCAATCGCATATTCTTCTTCGGTCAGAATCGGAGTGAGATAGCTAATGCCTGAAATTTTCTTGGAATAGAGTTTAGCGGGTTCGAGATCGATAATGACGGCACTGACTTGACCATTGCTGAGGGCTTTGCATGCCAAAGCACCATTGTCAAAGCTGACAGCGGTGGCTCCGACGAGACTATCGCTGACATAACTTTCACCCGTTGTGCCCCGTTGAACTCCAATTTTGATGGCATCCTTTTTAAAGGTATCAATGATGGCGTCGGCTGTGGTTAAACTCGCATAGGAAGAATCGGATTTAACAATGGCAACCTGATTGGCTTTGAAATAGGTATTGGAGAACGCCATGGTCTTTTCTCGTTCGGCATTTTTCGTGATGCCTGCCACCGCGCAATCCACGTGATAAGTGGTTACCGAAGTTAAGGCAGCGTCGAACTCCATGTCTTCGATATTAGCTTTTACGCCGATCGAAGTGGCGTAAGCCGTGATGATATCGGCGTCAACACCGGTAATCGTCGTGCCATCGAGATATTCAAATGGCGCAAATTCGGCATTGGTCGAAATGTTGAGGGTTCCGTCCTTTTTGATCGCATCGAGATTACGGAACGAAGCGGATGAGCACGAGGCAAGAACCCCGGCGAGGCAAAGAATAGCAGCGGCGACTTTGTTCGATTTCATGATGTATTTCCTCCTCTGAAATCGGAAAAGGTCAAAGAGGATATAAAAAGCCCTCAGACCTTTTTGTCTAAGGGCGTTAGTGATAACGCTGTGCCACCTTAGTTTGCTCTCGATTTCACAATCGAGGCCTATGAGTACCTTAGAGGGATACTCAGACGCTTTGACGGGCGAACCCGGCTTACCCTATTAACTTCAGGCAGCAGCTCCAGGAGGCGTTCCCTTTTCTCTCCACACTACCCTCGCACCAATCGGTAGCTCGCTCAGCGGAGAAGCAAAGGTACTATTTCCTTTCTTTGCTTTGGGAAGATTCTAAGTTCGGCGGGGGCAAAGTAAAGTATTCTTTTTGCTTTCTCCTCATTTTGTTTTATTCACAAATTAAATCATTATTATTGTTATATCCGATGTTTTATTGAAAAACGAAACTTATTAAATGCCACTGTTGTAAAAGCGCTTTCTTCTCATCCCGAGGAACCGTTTCCTTTTTACTTACCAAGCTGAATGGCTTCGTTCCTGGATGCTATACTGCTTCCAAGATCGCCCATCTTGAGGAGCAAAGTCATGGCAGAGTTATCCCTTGAAGTCCTTGGCTGTGGAGAAGTCGGCGTTGATGAAGCCGTTCCCAATCGAAGCGTTTCCAAGAATCCTCTGGCCTTCATTGGCTTTTGCCGTTCCAAGAAGAAGCATCATATCGTCATCCCAGTGAAGTGTTTTTTGATTACGCACCCCTCGGGGGCGAAAATCCTTGTCGATACGGGATGGGATTCCCAAGTAAGACAACATCCGATTAAAACCATTACCTATCCGATGTGGGTGGCAAGTAAGCCCATACTTTCGATTGGCGAAGCGGTGGACGAACAACTTCAGGCCCGTTCGATTAAACCCAGCGACCTTGCTTACGTCATCTTGACCCATATGGATATCGATCACGATTCCGGGCTACGTCTTGTGAAGGAAGTTCCTCACATTCTCATCAGCCCCGAAGAAAAGAAGGCCCTGCGTTCTGGTGATCTCCGTTATGTCAAAAAGCCCTACGAAGGCATTGCCCTCGAAACAATCCGTTGGACGGGGAATTATGGTCCTTTTCAAAAATCTTGGGATGTTTTTAATGATGGAAGCGTGGTGGTCTTCTTGACCCCAGGCCATAGTGCGGGCTCTCTCTCGATCAAGATTGAGAAAGAGGGGCAATTCGCTCTCGTGGTGGGAGATTCGGGCTATAACGAAGCCTCGTGGGATCATCTTTATTTGCCTGGGCCCGTCTCCTCGAAAGAGGATTTAAAGAAGACGCTAAGTTGGATTGCGGGGATGCGAAAGTCTCCCTGCTGTCGTGGAGTATTCTGCGCTCACGATCCGAGCGAAATGAGCAAACCCCAAACGTTGGTGTTTTAGCAAAAAAGCTTCCGTCGGTCTTCGGCGGAAGCTTTTCACTTGTGAATTAGAGGGCGTCGATTTTGCTCGTCAAAGCGGTCCGGTTGTAGAAAGACATATACGAATCCAAAGAGAAATCCACGTCAATTCCCCCTTCGATTGAGGAAAAAGCGCCGTTTCTCATCCCACAAAGTCGCCGGTTACCCGAGGTCTGGAACGAAGTGCCATCCGCTAAGGTAGCATGCTGAACGATGCAAGCGCCGCCGCTTGTTCTCCGTCCTAAGAGACGGACTTGGTCTGAATCTTTGAAGATCGAAGCCACGGAGTTGGCGCAGGAGAAACTGGCGGGCGAAGTAATGCAGTAAAGGTTCTTCGTCGAAAGACGGTCGGTGGCATCGTATTTGCCATCGAGGTTGGTGTCGGACTGATAGGAATAAGCGCCGCAGGATTCGGTCCAGGTGTTGCGAATATCGAGAATGCCGTAAGGCAAGAACCAACCTGCAACGTAGATGCCGGCGTTAATCGCGCCGCCACCATTGCAAGAGAGATCCAAAACCACATTTTTGACCGGGCTATTTTCCCGGAAGATTTGGCTATGGGCGTAAGCGACAATGCCGAAGGNAGAAAGGTATCGAAATCACTGATGCGGTGGTCTTCTTTTAAGCCGTATTGGATATCCATGAGCATGGCAAACTCATCGCGGGAGAACTGTGCCATTTCTTCCGAACGATTGCCTTTTTGTGCTTCGTAGAAAGAGGCGACCATCGTGCTGTTCTCTTGAAGATTGGCCCCGGTCATAAAGAGGGCGATGCCATTAGANATACAAATAACATTGCGGCCCGCAAAAACGGTGTCTGATAAGGTTTGGAGCGGGACGTACCCTTTGCCGTCTTCATAATACATCGGAATCTTATNTTTCTTGAGATCGAGGGTCATGTCGGTGCCGTTGCGGTTGTAGTCAAGGCCGTCTTTGATGCAAGAGCGAAGGTACTTGGGAGCCCCCTCACCAGTCGTTCCAAAGGTGCTGATCAAGTTCAAGTCGCTTTGCGTATCGTGGTCGGCGAAGAAAAGATCGTAAGTGGTGTACTTCACGCAGTGATTCGCAAAATCAAAGACAATTTTTCCCGTGTTCCCGGTACGACCGAAAGTGATTTGCTGACCATTCGCGCTGACGGTTGCATCGGTTATGATCCGGTCCATGAGACTCTTGGCGTTATTGAGACAAACAAAGGGGACATCGCCATAACCATTGAGGAAATAAAGCATCTCCTGCTGGGTTTCTGTGCCGTTTTCGACGTCAACATAAAGCGTGACTTCTTTGCTTTTTAGGGCTGAAGTTGAAGACACGGATTGGGCTGAAGAATAGGACGAAGAACTTGAAGAGGAAGCGACATTGCTCAAAGATGAAGAGACGGCGCTCGCACTCGAACTGGCTGAAGAGCTCGAGCTTGAACTCGGACTTTGACCGGCGTAAGAGGCGAGCGAGGTGAGAGCAAGAACCATGAAGAAGGCAAAATTCTTTTCATAAGAGTCCTTTCAAGATGGACAGGGAATTCCTCATTCCATCATCTTGATTATAGACGCGGTCTTAGGAGCAGAAAAAAGCAAAGATACAGATGTGAAACTTGGGGGAATGAAAAGAAAGTCCTTGGCGCTAAGCCAAAATGGGTCCAAGTGTTGCCTCAAAATAGATTTCAAGTTCTTCTGGCGTTTCTTTCATGCCGTCATGAATCCAATAGGACAGGATGTTTAAAAATCCCGAAACGACGCTTTCGGCGAGAAACGAAGTGGGAATTGCAGGGTTTTTGAAATGAAGCTTATCTCCAAAATAGTCGATTAACTGTTTCTTTAAGTGCTCAAAGAATAAGGCAGAAGAAGAGGATGAGAGAAGTTCGGAGTACAAGGGGGTCGTTTTGACATGATAGGCGAAATGAGCCAATTGTTCTTTGAGGGTAAAGGATTCGCTGTGTTCGTGGTTTTCTCCTTTTCCTTGGGTAATGAAGACGTGGTCGAAGAGATCGTCGGAGATGCTATTTAACAGGTCATCTTTCGTTTCGAAATGCGAATAAAAAGTTGAGCGGCCCACATTGGCTAAGTCGATGATTTCTTTGACGGTTATTGCCGAATAACTTTCCTTTAAAAGCAAGGAAGCAAAGGCGGAATAGAGCGCTTCACGGGTTCTTTTTTGTCGTCGATCCATATCTTCCTTTCTGGACAAAAGCATCCTTTTGTTCATTAGTGGAGCAAACGTTGCTTTTGCGTATGTTAACTCTGTTACTCACCCATTAAACTCTTATCGAACAAAATGTTCAATAACGGATGAAACGTTCGATGAAACGACTACTCAATTGGCATCAAAAACATCAATCTCTTCTCCGGGTTATCCGGACAAGTTTAGGCGGGGCTGGACTATTGACCTCATTGATTTTTTCTTGGTGCGGTCACGCCGATCTTTTGCCCTTCGATCTAGCTTGGTTTGCGATTATTCTTTGTGGTTTGCCCATCGTCATTGGCGCCTTGATCGGCTTAATCCGCGATCACGATGTCACTGCCGATGTCTTGGTTTCTTTAGCCCTTGTCGGTTGCCTATGTTTACAAGAATATGGAGCCGCCGGCGAGGTTGCCTTTATTATGGAATTGGGTACGATTTTGGAGGATTTCACCGCGGGGAAGACTCGAAAAGGAATTGAAAGCCTGATCAAAATGTCCCCTAAAGAAGCCCGAAGAATCAAAAATGGCATTGAAGAAAGCGTTCCTGTTGAAACCGTCAGTCTTGGAGAAAGGATTAAAGTTCTGCCGGGGGAAGAGATTCCGATTGACGGAATCTTGAAAAAAGGGGTTTCCTCGGTTGATGAAAGCGCCTTGACTGGCGAGGCTCTACCGCTGGAAAAGACGCCGGGGGCGAAACTCTACAGTGGCACATTGAACTTATCCTCTTCCTTGATTTATGAAGCGACTTCGTTAGCTCGGGATTCTTCCTTTCAACGAATCGTGGCGTTGGCAAAAGAACAGGATAGCAAGAAAGCGAAGATCATTAAAAAAGCGGACAAATGGGCGGCTTGGATGGTTTTGGTGAGTTTCTTGACCGCCTTAGCGACCTGCTTAATTTATTATGCGGTAACGAAAGATTTTAATTTAGGCTTTCGTCGTGGGGTTACGGTCTTGGTGGTTTTCTGTCCTTGCGCTTTCGTTTTAGCAACGCCGACGGCAGTGATGGCTGGAATTGGAAACCTGACGAAGCACCGCATTTTGGTACGGAGTGGTGAGGCGTTAGAACGGGTGGCGGAATGTGATTATATCGCCTTAGACAAGACCGGCACTTTAACGGAAGGCAAGGCTCGTGTTGTGGCGTTTGTTGTGACGGGAGAAAGCGCTCGGCGTGAGGAGTATCTTGCTTTAGCGGTCAGCATGGAAAAAAGCTCTTCGCATCCTTTAGCGGAAGCCATCATCGCCTTCGCACCAAACATTTCTGTTCTATCCTTCGACAACCTAGAGACCCTCCCAGGAAGAGGTGTCCAAGGAACCTATCATTTAACCACTATTTTCTTGGCCGAAAAGAAGGCGATTTCCCCAGCGAAGAGACCTCCTATTGCGCTGAGGGAGATTCGATCGTCGAACTTTATGAAGACGGCCAGTTTGTCGCATTTTTCGCTCTTAGCGATACCCTTAAAAGCGAAGCGCCAATCGCCATCAAACGGTTAAAGGGAATGGGCATCACTCCAGTTTTGCTCACCGGGGACCGCGAAGGAAGCGCTAAGAAAGTTGCCTCTTCTTTAGGGATTGAAGAAGTTCGTTATTCTCTTTTGCCCGAAGGCAAAAAAGAGGCAGTCGCGAAAATCGAAGCCTCGGGTCACCATTGCTTAATGGGTGGTGATGGAATCAATGATGCTCTGGCTTTAAAAGAAGCTCACGCTTCCTTTTCGATGGGCTTAAAGGGTAAAGAAATTGCTATTGAGAACAGCGATGTGGTATTGGTAAAAGACGAGATTGGCGAAGTCCCCTATCTTTTGGATATGACCAAACGAACCTTAAGAAAAATCAAGATTAACATCATTCTTTCCATGGTGATTAATGCGGTGGCTGTTTCTCTTTCGATTGCTGGAGTTCTCGATCCCGTGAGTGGCGCAATTTTTCATAACGCTGGATCTTTGACGGTGGTTTTGAACTCTCTTTTGCTTCTCTTCCACCGCGAGGGGAAGGACCAATAACCTTTTGTGCTATTCCATTAAGAAATGGCTCTTTTTGTTTTCTTTGATTAGAATAAAAGAAAGAATAAAGGTATCACCATGGCTTTGTGCATCAAAGAACAGGTCTTCTCAAGCGTCAAAAAATACACCATCACCGATGAAAGTGGTCAACTTCGCTATACAACCGAAGGTCGGGCCAAAGGGCAGTTCATTGTCGTCGGGAATCAAATTCATATTTTTGATCCCTTAGGGAATGAAGTTGCTTTTGTTCATGAGGCACTTTCTTTTTTTCACCCGAAATACGAATTGATTATTCATGGTGAAAAGAAAGGGACGATCATAGCAAAAACCTCCATCTTTCATCCGCGATATCTTGTGGATTTTATGTCCTACCGCATCGATGGCAAAATCCTTGGCTGGCATTTTGATATCTATCAGAAAGATCGTTTAGTTGCCCAGGTCGAACCTCAAATGATATCAATTGGGTCGATTATTCATCTTTCTTGTCCAAACCCCGAAGACGAACTGCCTTCCTTGCTCTTGGCGATTGCGATTGATCTCATTGGTCTTCGTACGAATATTGGCTTTGATTTTAATTGATTAATCTTTCTTTTTAAATTCGAGTATCGTCCTAAAAAGTGCAAAGGAATTGGAGATTGCAAAGCCTGAAAAAGGCTATCATTTTTCTTTGGAGTCATTAAGAAGAAAAACTTCTTAATGGAGGAGGAACTTATGAGCTTCATTAGAAAAATGTTTCAGCCGAAGAAAATGTCATGTGCCTTGGTCTTGTTCGCCTGCACCCTTTCGCTTGGCGTGATGAGTTCGTGTGGCACAACGAATGAGAAAAAGATTGGAATCGCTTGGCGAAGTGATTTGGACTCGGAATTCTATACCAACATTGTGACCGCCATTAAAGAAGCGGGCGGAACGCCTTATCTTTTGTCCCAAGGGATTTCAACAGATTTGAAATACACCGCCGATCAAAAAGTAGCCGATAGTTGCGTGGACGAAAATGGCATTTTGCAAGTCAACTATGCTCAAGCAATTCGGGCCTTTGGCTCGTCGCATTCCAACGCCAAAGACTTGATTGGCAGTTTCAAAGCGGTCGTGTTTACGGGTGGAGAGGATATCTCACCGAGCTTATTAGCCACCCCGGTTGCTTGGCACGGAATCGAAAAAGAAAAAGACTATAACGCCACCCGCGACGTTTCAGACTACGTCACGATGTCGTATTGCGTTGAGAATAATTTGAAGGTCATGGGCTTTTGCCGTGGGATGCAGATGTTGGGCGTCTTCTCCGGTGCTACGGTTATTCAGGATATTCCAACCTATTTCACAAGCTTAGGCTTAACGTACAACTATGAGCATCGCAATGAAAAGGTCGGAGATAATTATCGGGATTACGCCCCGCACGATGTGAGTGTTAAAGAGGACAGCAGGCTTTACAAGATCGCCGGAACGAAGAATCTTGAGAAAGTNCCTTCTTGGCATCACCAAGCGCTTCAAAGCGTGGCGAATACCCAATTAAAAGTGACGGGAACGACATTGACCGACGGAGTGGAGATGATCGAAAGCATTGAACGCCTTGATAAAACCTATGAGATTGGGCTTCAATTTCATCCCGAAGCGGCTTTAGTGAAGAATCTTAATAACGTTGCCAACAAAGGCAATTACATGAGCTCCGATATGGCGCTTAAGTTCTTTAAGTCTTTAGTGAACGATTAATGAGTCGCGTTGTTATCCGGCATTGTCGAGACTGAGGAATCGTTTATTTGCTTGGATTTGGCTAATTCAAGTTTCTTTGTGTCTTTTTGAATATTCCAGAATGAAGCCAGAATCAAAAGGATGATAGACAAGCCTAATGGGACCCACCAATAAAGGGTGGTGAAGGTCATCAAGGCCGTATTGTTTTGGCTGCTCGCTCCAGCCACGTAACCACACCAAGGCAAAAGCCACAAGACTGTTGCGGCGCCTAAACCGCTGCCAATCTTGCAGCCAAAACTATTCGCGCTGGCGGCTAAGCCTTCAACGCGGATCCCCGTCTTGATGGCAATATAATCCACCATATCCGGGGCCAAAGTATAAAGCTGGGACATGACCACGGCAGAACCCAATCCTTTGACCATGACACCGGTGAAAGCGGCGGCAAAAGAAGTGGGGGCAACCGAGCCAATCAGGTTANCAAGAACTACGCAGGCAATCGCGATAATCAAAGTGTTTTTCTTGTTGAGCTTTTTCACCGCTAAGGGGGTCAGTAAAAGACCAATGCCCATCGTGATCATTGGCACGCTGCCAAAAAGACTAAATGCATCCTCGTTTCCTAAGACGTATTGGGCATAATATTTGCCAATGCCTACGACTGAAAGCGAGAGGTAATAATTGAGGATAAACATTGCGATGGCGATATAGAAATATTTGCAGCGGAATAAAGCCCCCATTCCTCTCCAGGTTTCTCTCCGATCGGGCGTTTTGTTCTGNTTCACGACGATCTTGGGATCTTCTTTAACAAAGATAAAACATAAGACCTCGCCAAGAAGAGCGATAACAGCAAGAATGATGACATAAATCGTCCAGGCTTTTTGCGAATCCTCCCCGCCCAGGAACTTCAAGACGGTGACGGCGACGGCGCTGAATAGGGAACCTACCGAAGTAAAGATTGAATTGATGGTGCAAATGTTGCTTTGGTCATAGCTATCGTTCGAAATTCGAGGCAGCATCGCATTGAAACCGATGCCGTTCATGGTATAGAAAACGACGGTAAAGAGAAAATAAAGCACCGAAATCGTGATGATGGCTGCATTTTTGTCAAGATCGCTCAGNAAGAAAATAAAGAAGAACGCCACCANCATCGGCANGATGNTTAAACCAAACCAGAAACGGCCTTTGCCCAANTTGGAGTGGGTTTTCTCCACGAGAAGCCCCATGCCGATGTCGCTGAGGGCATCAAAGAAACGGCAAACCAAAACGATGGTGCCGAGTAAGACAATTTTATCGTCTCCGGGTTTAAGGCATTCGGTGACGTAGATTGTCATGTAGACGCCGATAAACGACCACAAAACATAGCTGCCCATGTTGCCAAAGGCATAAAAGAACTTGGTTTTAAGATTTGCTTTGATTTTTTCCATGCCTTTCCTTCGGTAAGGTAGCCTTTATCTTAACACTCCGGTTCTTTAACGATGTCACAAATGTATCTTTGGATTGTTCATTTTGCCCTTGCTCATGCCGATAGGAATGAAACGATAATTAACAAATCATCGCTATTTTCTTGTCGACCTTAATGGTTTTTCTCTTATATAATGCCCCTAGTGACGAAACGATTTTTCCAATAAAAGAGCGGGTTCAACCGCAGTCTAGGTGTCGATACCCATGAACGAAGAACTGCAGCACCTCAACAATTTAGTGACGCGGATGCAAGCGGGCGACAAGTCTTGCTTCAGCGAGTTTTATGAACGGACAAAAAAGTTCATTTATTTCAGCATCGTCAAATTGGTCGATGATTACTCAATCGGTGAGGATTTGCTCCAAGAAACCTATATCTATTTCTTGGAACATCTTTCCAAGATCAAGCCCACGGAAAGCCCGGTGGGTTTCCTCCTCATCACGGGCAAACACCTCAGCATCGATTACCTCCGGAAACGACAGCGGGAGGTCAGCGTCGATGAAATCCCTTCTGCTTTCTTTAGTGAAGATACAAAGCCACAGGGGATCGTTGAAGAGGTGAAACGCCTCTTAAAAAAGGAAGAAGCCGCAATTGTCTTGCTCCACCATAACGAAGAGATGACGTTCAAAGAGATTGCCACTTACCTCAATAAGCCTCTGGGGACGGTGCAATGGCAATACAACGAAGCGATGAAGAAATTACGAAAGGAGATTAGCAAAGATGCTTACGGATCAGGAAATTAAACAACACGAAATTCGTCTGACTGCCCAGNANATTTTNGCGGCAGAGGAAGANCGTTCCTTNAAGAAGAAACGTCGTTTTTCCTGGCCGATTTTCTTGGGCATTGTTTCACCTTTAGCTTTAGCAACTGCAGTGGCAGTTCCATTTATCGTGAAATCGACCCGCCCCGCGACGAGCTCGCTTCCGAGCGTCGATACTTTCATTACCATCACTGAAGGAAAGCGGATTTCAAGCGCGGTGGTCTCTTCCTTATCCTTGCTTCGTACCTCTTCTCGAGTTCAGCCGCGGCGAATGGAGTTAGAGCGGGTGATTTCTTATGAAGGTTTTAAGACAATTGTCAATGTCTATGACCAGGCCGATGATTTATTAGCTCTTCAATATAACGGGTTAGGGGAAAGCTATCACCAAGCCGAGAATGTGGACTACAAAGGCATCTATGGTCGTTATCCTTATAAGATCGCGATCGATGGAAGCGAGAGCATCGCCTATTACTTTACGTATAGTAAGGAAGGTTCAAGCGTCCATTTCACCGGCGAAAGCGTTTATGCTGGCACCACCTATCGGATTGAAGGGGAAAACAAAGTCGAAGGGAATGAGAGCGAATACCACTATCGCGCTTATTTGGATGAGGCGAATTATTTGTCGATCGAAGAAGAAAAAGAAGTGGACGAATATGCTTACGAATACACCCTCGTTGAAAATGGAGCAGAACGTTATGCCCTCCATTATGAACAAGATGAAGAAGTGAGCCTTTCTTTCGTCATCGGAGCAACCACTTATGACTATCAGATCAACCACACCGCAAGCATCTGGAGCATCGCCTACCAAACTGAAAGTGTTGAAGGCACAATGACTTTGGAACGGAAAACGAACGAAAAAATATATACCGATGAAGAGACGGCGATTCAAATTTCAAAAACTTTCCAATAAAAATCAAATCTCATTCGCATTAAGGGTGACAAAGGAGAAAAAACCATGAAAACAAAACTTGTCACCCTCGCTCTCGCTACCGTCCTACTCGCCAGCTGCTCGCCCGCCACCACGAAAACGGGCATCGCCAATTTGGTAAACGAAGGGGATTTTGCAAAGATTTCCACGTCTGACGCCTCCCTCCATTCCTTATTGGCTGTCGATATGTCGAGCGCGTTACCGCTTCTCGATTCCTCGACCGCCTTAATGGCCCCGACTCTCCGCAAAGCTGAATCCAGCGGCGTCACATCCGATGCTTCCAGCGCGACTTCTTCGAACACCGAAAATACCAGCGCTTCTACTGGGACCAGCTCTTCCGCTACGACCCCTTCGACTTCAACTGAAGACCCGATCGCGGAATTACTTTCTTCGCTTGATCTCTTCATGGCTGGCGACATCAACTTCACCAGCAAAGAAGTTCCCTCGACCTTAAAGGATTATGCCTACCAACTTGATGTCAAATACGCCTTACTCGATGGCACCTCAGTCGAATATTCCTTAAACTACAATTCCGCTAAGCAAGAACAAGAGATTTCCGAAGATGAAACAGAGTTAACCATTACCATTACCGGGGTCAGCATCGTCGAAGACACGACCTACGCCTTCACTCTGGTGAGCGAAACCGAAACCTCCAAAAACGAGCAAGAATCCGAAGTGAAGTTCCACCTCGAAAAAGATGCGAAGAACTTCGTGGAGATCAAAAACTCTCTCGAAGTCGAAGATAACGAAAAAGAGTTAAAGTATAGCTACCGCCAAGTCTCCGATGATGTCGAAGTCAATGCCTATAAACTCTCATTTGAGAATGAAGATGAGGATAAAGAAGATGAAACTAAACTCGTGACGGCGGACAAGGTCTACACGATTGAAACCGAGGTCAAAGATCAACGGACTTTGGTTGATGTCAAAGAGAAAGACCTTGCGAGCGGTGCCGAGAAGAAATACGTCTATGAGCGGATCGTGAGCGCCGTCAATGGCGAAGCCGTGACCCGCTATGTGGTTTACCAAGCCTAAGCCGATCCTCCTTGAAGGCATCTCATTCCGAGATGTCTTCTTTTTTAAAAAGAATGGGGTTTTGCCAAGATTTTTGAAAAGGAGAGAGGATTTCGTGAGATAATTTACAAAATGAGGGAAACGACCATGAAACACGAAGATTATCAAAAAGCAGCGGAACATTGGGCTAAGGTCGATGCGGTTTCAGCCAAAATGAATCCCGAAAAGCTTCTCGTTTCAATCCAGGCTTATATTCAAGACAACAACACTTGCGCTTTGGCCACCGGTTATGATGGGTTTGTTCGTTGCACCCCAATCGAATACAGCTTCCATAATGGGGCTTTTTATCTTTTAAGCGAAGGCGGGTTGAAATTCAAAGCGCTTGAACAAAACAAGAATGTTTGTTTGGCCATCTTCGATCAATATGAGGGCTTTGGCAAACTCAAAGGCCTGCAAGTCATGGGCATCGCCGAAATCATTGAACCGTTTTCGAAAGAATATGTCGAACACGCTGCGTTTAAAAAAATTCCTTTAGCGGCCCTCAAGAAACTGTCCGAACCAATGAATCTTATCAAAATCACTCCAACGGAATACGACTTTCTCAACAGCGATTTTAAACAAGATGGACTGCCTTCCCGTCAATCTTTTATCGTGAAATAAGGTTTCTTTTTGACCTGAAGTTAGATTGATTTCTTGTCCTCGATGATGCTTAATTAAAAAAAGAAGGTTCGTGATGGGCTCTTTGGTTTACTCGGTTGAAGATGACGAAAATATCGCCACCATCATTCGTCTGACCTTGATCAAACAAGGCTTTGACGTTAAGACGTTCGGGGATGGCGAAAGCTTTTTGGCTGCCTTTGAGAAAAAGAAACCCGCCCTAATCCTTTTAGACATGATGCTTCCGGGTATTCAAGGCAAAGAGATTCTTCAATTAATTCGCCAGGATAAGAGCAACGATTCGATTCATATCATTGTTGTTTCGGCTAAATCCTTAACGAGCGATAAAGTTATTGCGTTAGACCTCGGGGCTGACGATTACATTATTAAAACCCTTCGAACTTTGCGGAATTGGGTTTCGCGGGGTTAATGCCCATATTCCGCCGTTCAGAAAAGAATGAGGATATTTTTCGAGTATTCTTCTTTGCCCGACTCGATGCGTTCGACTGGAGAAAATCCTATGATCAGGGCAAACTCTTTGGAGTTTGACCGCGACTGAGTTTGTTATTTTATCACTTAGCTTCTGGCATTCGGG
>JGI20225J20221_1001021_pt2 | contig 34621 bp, 35 predicted proteins | sample BioMet4_FD_20221 | JGI IMG/M metagenome (IMG submission 20221)
TTGACCTCTGGGTAATGCGTGGTTGCAAGAAACAGACAGCCCTTGACACGCAGTTCATCCAGCACAGCAATGGCGATTCCCATGCCTTCCGCAGGGTCGGTACCGGAACCTAATTCATCCAGCAGAACAAGACTTTCACGGGTTGTCTGCCGCAAAATTTCAATGATGTTGATCATGTGGGCGGAGAAAGTGGACAAATTCTCCGCTATGCTTTGCCCGTCGCCGATATCGCACAGGTAGGCATTGTGCATACACAGGATGCTGGATGCGTCCGCCGGAATATGCAGTCCGCTTTGCGCCATCATGGAGAGTAGCCCTACTGTTTTCAGCGCGACGGTTTTTCCGCCGGTGTTGGGGCCGGTGATCACTACGCCTGAACAGTCACCGTCCAACTCAAAATCCAAAGGCACGCAGATGTTTCTGTCAATCAGCGGATGACGACCTTTCCGAATGCGTATTTTTCGGTCGGCGGTTATGGAAACCGGAACGGCATCCATATGAGCGCTGAGCTTTGCCTTGGCAAATACAACATCCAGCGTTTCAACGGCTTCTATATTTCTCATTAATTCAGAACGATTGTCATCTACTAGCGCAGTCAGCGTGTAAAGAATTCTGCGAACTTCGTTTTCCTCTTCGATTTGCAGCGATGACAACTCTTCCTGCAGTTTTGTCACAGAGCTGGGCTCCATAAAGTAAGTGCCGCCGGTACCCGAAATCCCCAGTACGCTTCCGGAAAATTTATTTTTATATTCTTTTTTCACCGGCAGAGCAAACCGTCCGTCTCGTGTCACGACCGCGTCGTCCGAAAACCACTGCTTTTTGCTCCGAAAAATATCATTAAGCTTCGTTTGTATCTGCGCCTTGACTGTTTCGACTTTTCGCCGTACGCCTCTCAGGTCGGAACTTGCGGCGCTGTCCACCTGCTCATTGCGGATACACCGCTCGATTTCCTGCTGGAGTTCAGGCAAATCGTACATGCTCTTTCCATAGCAGGCAATCGTGCCGTCCAGCATTTCTGCCTTTTTGAGGTAGCACTTGATTCGGTTGCAGGACAGGATAAATTGGACAACTGATGATAACTGTTCGGGAACCAACATGGAACCGGCTTGGCAGAGAGCCAAAATCTGATCGACTTGCGTCATGGCGGTTAAAGGCGGTGTGCCGCATGCATCAAGGATTTTCCTCGCAGCAGTGGTTTCATCCATTTTTCGATGGCACTCACTTTCATCCATATAAGGCGATAATGCAGCTAGCCGCATACGTGCGCGTTCAGACAGAGCATGGTCACAAAGCATTTCTTTGATTTGTTCGTATTCTAATATTTTTTCTGATGAATTCATCTTGTTTACTCCTATCAATAAAAAAATACCCACAGGTGACATCTACCGACATTTCCAAAACGCGAAGAGTAATTCTTCCGAGACTTTCAGCCATGCAGACTTGAAGATCGTGAAAAAAGTGCTCGACTTTTGTGTTGTTGGGAAATGGCAGAGTGCTCCTGTGGGCATAATTCATCAGTATAAATAAAAAGAGCATAATGGGACAAACCCACTACACTCCATTGTTGCATAAAAAATAGATATCCTATAGTTCATGCAACAAAATATATAACTGAATGGTTATATCACGGNTAGTAAGCCGCATGGAAGCAGTCTGTAAGGCAGATGTCCGACAGCGCTGTTAAGTCAGCGTCATCAGAAAGGCATAACAAAAAATGCAGATCCATTCTGCGCCTGTTATCACCTTTCACAACTTATTTAGTTGTTGTTCACCTTTACAGACAAATCCGACATGAAAACCATCCTTTTAATTAGAAATATGATTATAATATAACATTGCTTTCAGCTGTTGTCAATCATTAATCTAAAAACAGTGCCACAAAGAAGGTTCCGAGTTTAATCAGTTTACTGGCGTAGCATACGGAAAGCCGTGCAGACAGCAAGACCAGTGTGAAACAGTCTTTGAGAAATCTGTATTACTAGCCTGCTACGATACAAGTGGCTTTCTCCATATAGACATAAAGAATAACGATCCTCAAGTCTTTAATGTATTACAGTAATGAATAATTAATTCATGATCATAGCACGTATTCTGTTTTGAACAATGAGGATAGATGCCGCATTTAAGGAAATACTATTATTCGGCATGAATGCTAATATATCTTGGAGGTAACTATGGGAATCGTAAATACAGCTACAGATAAAAATCAGAAATGTATTGACGCTTGCAACAGATGTGCACAGGCATGTATGGAATGTATGAAGATGTGTCTTGAGGAATCCGATGTAAGTGCACGCAAAAAATGTATTGCTAAGCTTCATGAGTGCGCATGCATCTGCAAAGAGGCATCGTCCTTTATGTCAATGGATGCTTGTCATGCAACAGATTTGTGCAAACTGTGCGAGACAATCTGCAACGAATGTGCACAAGAATGTGGAATGTTCAAGGATGACCACTGCAAAAAGTGCGCGGCAGAATGCCAGAGCTGCGCGAACGAATGTAAAAAAATGAGTGGTATGTAGTATTTACTTGCATCTGCTAAATCAAAAAGTCGTGTGGTTTATTTCCACATGGCTTTTTGATTTTCCACAGACTGTATCATTGAATTATACTACTGATAGGAAATAACCGTTGTCATTCCACCCATTGCCATTTGCATATTATTAGACATATGATGCGGGATGTGGCAGTGAAGTGGCCAGTCCCCTGGATTGTTTGCTTTGAATTCCGTGTCATATGTCTCACCCGAAGCCACGCTTATCGTATTTTTCACAAGCCTGTTTTGGACGGGTATGGTATTCCCGTCGCTTGCCGATACAGTGAACTGATGACCGTGAATATGCATGGGATGCGCATCGTGACCGAAATTGCCGAACCTTATCCAAACATTTTCCCCTGGTTTTATCTTGAGCGGGGTTACATACGGGAAGCATCTTCCGTTTATAGTAAAAAAGTTAAAATCATGTGACATTGGATCCAAATCGTAGATACCCGGTGTCACCTCTCCCATTTTAAGGCCGTATATCGTCCTTTCAAAGGGTATCGCTTTGGCCCACGCAGCGCCGAAGGACGGTATGCTTGCGCCGGGGATCTCCCTCGTGCGGCTGCGCACACCGGTTTCCTTCGGGCATGATACCAACGATCCGGTTTCCGTGGTATTTGCCTGTGCGCTGGTGGATAATCCCGTTTATACGGCGGCTCAACTAAAAATCAAGCAACCATCAGGGAAATTGGCTTTACTTCGGGTTTCTTTTTAAAAATTTTATTGAAAAACTGCGCAGCGACCATTGGCAAAATTAACCCTTACTATACTTGGTTCGGCACGGAAACGCAAGACGTCTCCGAAAGTTGCAAAAGCGGCCCCTTCCGGCAATTCGCCGTCATATTTAGCGGTTACAAATAATCATCCACCTTTAATGGGCAGGCACTACTTCATCGGTCATAATCCATACATCATTAACCTTTGAAAATTTCAATGTTTCCGTATGGTCAAGCTCATCAAAGAGCTTAAAATCAACAGTAACGTATTGTTTGCCATCTTTTTCTTCTACATATTTCAGGCTTTTTAAATCACATTTCATAGCACCGTAGCCCCTTGCACCTCTTGCCAAATAAAGCTGTCCCTCATACTCCAAAAAGTTGTTTGAGAACCATTTATTGATAACATCTTTAGATAAATATTTTTTTAAATAGTCCACTACCTCAGAATTTGTTTTGAAGTTTTTTACCGGATAATATGAAGTATAGCAAGGGTCAATAAAATAGTCCCTGTATTTGCTCTCTTCGCCCGGTTTAAAAAGCAAGGCAACATCGCCTAAACCGTCAGCATAGGCACTCTTGCTTTTATATGCAGCTACATATTCATCATCCGAGTCCACCTTTGCACAAAACATTTCCTGCACACAGGAATTAAGACAGTCCACATTAGGCGTAATATCCTCCAAAAACTTTTCCTCACTAAACACCTCTGCCTTAGATGGGGCATTGCATGAAGCCGTAGAAAAAAGTATGAATGCAGCTAAGGCTAATATTGCTATTTTTTTCATAGTCATTCTCTTCTCTCATTGTGGAATAAAATATAAGTACCGACGAGTAAGTAAGAAGTATTTGCATTGTTTAAAATTTTATAGTTTATCGCTGAAAGTGCGAGTAGCATTAATGAACTGAATGAAAATATCATCCAGGAGGGTTTTATTTTCTTATGCTGCTCATAGTATATCTGCCATACTTTTGGTGTTAACTACCTCAATTATATATATATCATAATCACGCACTACAAAAAATGCAAGAACATAAAATTTTATTTCGGTTTCCCTGCCTCGTCGGTGAGTCGCCGGGTGCTGCCTGCGCATTTAGCTCAATCCTTTTACATAAACAAAAAACCGCATTTCTCTTTGAGGGCTTGAATGGCCGCGCTTAAGGCTTTATATGTATCTGGTTCTCCCAAAAACCTGCCTTTTGCTATAGCAATTAATTCAATTTGATTTTCAATCTCGCTCAATGTTTTCACTCCTTTTTGAATAATTTTTAATTTTATAAATATACTAATGCTAGAAGGGATGATGATGTTATGGATAAGCAGCTCGATACTGATAATCTGTCAATCTATGACTTGCCTACGCTTAACGCTGTAATTTCCAAATACGAGGATCCGAAACCGAAAGATGAAGTCAACACCAATTCAGATTCGCAATATCCACAATATAAGTAATTCCAACATTTGCGGCTCTTGCTTTACGCAGGAGCCGTTTTTTATATCTTCCAAATCTTAACCGCTGTGTCGGCATCTTCATATAATACGGTGAGGTGATTTATATGCAGATGTCAGATGTAATTAGTGCAATGGAACTCTCAGCCATCGCATACCAAAAAGTTCAACCCATTTTCCTCTGTGATTTTCTTACTGTGATCGACGACTCTAAGACAGATGTACAATGCTATTTGCGCAAGAGAGACGGTTGCTTGAATATCACATTTAGGGGATCAAACTCTGATCAGGACTGGAAAACAAATTTTATATTTTGTAAAAAAGTTATACCGTACGGAAATACGACATCAAAAATAAGAGTACATACCGGATTTCTTGAGGCATATAAGTCCCCGACCGTAAGAAATGTCATACATAGAACGATGTCCTGCGGCGTTCATCAGGTAAAAATATCCGGGCATTCGCAGGGTGCGGCGTTGGCTATTTTGTGTGCTGTGGATTTGGAATATAACTACCCTGACAGGGACTATGAGGTAGTGCTATTTGGTGCGCCACGTGTTGGAAACCGTGCTTTTCAAAAATCTTATGATAAAAGGGTGTTCAAAACCCTACGTGTCGAAAACGGGAATGATATCGTAACCAAAATTCCTTTTGCCATTATGGGGTACCATCATGTAGGCATTGGGGTACATATCGGGAGGCCGAAGATTCCGGGATTCTTCTCATTTAAGAGTCACTATCCACAGTCTTATTATAAAAATCTTTTTAAGTTACTTCACAGGTAAGTAGGTTTTATCATTTACTCATTTCACAATTTTCAGCGGCAACCCGGAATATGTTTCTTCCCACAATTTACGCTTCAGCTTGAATTCCTTGGTTTCCATGCCCTTGACGTCCTCAACCCAAATGCGGCCGTTGGCACAGACTACACTTGTCGCTATGTGGGCGAATTTCTGGCACAAATATGGATATGCAACGGAATTAAGTTATAAAAGCAAATCTAAATTGTCAAACGGAAAAACAAAAGAATACACGCACAAAGAATGGAGAGCTGATGTTTGTGCCCACCAGTTTCGGCATGAATACGTGTGTATGCTTTGTGAGGCTGGAGTTCCGGAGGAAGTCGCAATTTTGCTTGTCGGCCACGCGAATGTGCAGATGATCCACGAAGTTTATTTGACGCTCAACCCAAAAATGATAACAAGTGCAGGAGAAAAGCTCAATGCTATTTTAAATCCGGCGAAATAACCACGCCACCAAACGCCACCTAAAAAGTGTCTAAAACAGTCTTTTTGAGTTTTTCATAGTCTTTGCAAAATTAAAGAAAATCCGCATGAATACTGATTTTTTCAGTAAACATGCGGATTCTTGTTTGGTGGAGGTAACCGCGCGAAATCCGAACACGTTTATTTCATTAATGGAATGTTAGTGCTATGTCTGAGCTTTGTAAAAAATTGATGCACTTCAGGTAATAGCAATGAGCAGGGCCCGGATTGATTCAATCATCGAATCTGTCCAGGGACCTTGTTTCTTGAAAAGCGGAAGTGCTTCCGCTTTTCATCTCTTGTTTTCGACATTTATGATTGAATTTAGTTCTTGTGAAGGATATAATATGGAAGGAAATTAATTCCAAATCTAGTTAGGTTTGGCTGTACAGACATAATTAACTATAAGAAATATTTGATTTTGTATAGCTTACCCAATCGAATGCAAAAATAACACGAAGTTCGGCTAACGGTGGATAATAGCAATCATAGAAAGTTGGATTTAAACAAATAGTAACTCCAATGAATAGTTTCAAATAATGGTCAACGCCGGAAAGAAAAAGAGGGAAACGCCGGACAAGATTTGAATCCCGGCGATGACATAATTTACGTTATACGTTTTCATTTGATATTTGAAGGTGAAAAAGTGGAACCGGAAGTCTTTAATTTACACATTCAAAACTATAATGCAATGCTGAAACAGTTTATAGACGATTTGAATAGATTTCGGATGATGAGGATCTTTTAAATCAAGGAAGAAAATTGCTACGGCGTTGAAATTGTTAAGCGTAACAAAATACAGGCCGTCAATCCGGCTCTACTAAAAGTAATTGATAACGACAAAAGCTTCAAAAAAAGTTTTAAGAATTTCTTCCCCAGCATAGTCCTGTACAACCGGATTCTTTCCCTTTTTAAATAGCGGGGACAAGGAAACCGCCCACTACAATACATGTGAACAATCAATTTCAGTCGAAATGCATCGGCACATTCTCTTCTTGGCATGAACGAAAGGGATCTCGAAAAAGAACAAACTTCTCCCAAGGATATATTAACAGAAATTACTTCTCTCCTGCTATAGAAATGAATACAGAAATGAAATTTTCGATCTTAACGATCGAACGAATACAGTCATTATGGAGAACTTATAATTTCCGGTTATCGATCTATATATAGTTTGAAATTGAGACATGAAATGGATTGACCTGAACCCCGAAAAGTAAGCCAATAGAAAAGTTAGTCACAATATGATAAAATGCAAATGGAGTGATTAGCATAAAGAAGCGGTTCAGCGAGGAACAGATCATCAGGATTCTAAAAGAGCATGAATCAGGGAAAAAGGCAACCGACATCGTTCGGGAATATAATATTTCTGAACAGACATTTTACCGTTGGAAAAGCAAATACGGCGGGATCGATGTCAGCGAGGCAAAACACCTAAAGCAGTTGGAAGAAGAAAACCGCCAGCTAAAAGAATTGGTGGCGAACCTTACCCTGGATAATCATATTCTAAAGAATGTACTCTCAAAAAACGGATAAAGCCTGCCGAGAAGCGCCGTATCGCGAAAGAGATACAGCAAACGTACCAGCTCAGTGAGCGCAGAGCGTGCAGGCTGTTGGATTTGGGGCGAAGCAGCAAACGATATGTTCCAGTACAGAAAGCAAAAGATAAAGAAATAACAGACCGGCTAACACAATTGGCAACTTGATGGAAGCGCTTCGGCTACCGACGTCTGCATGTTATGCTCCAACGGGAAAACATCCATATTAACCATAAAAGAACATACCGGCTGTACAAAGAGGCCGGATTGACCCTGAAAAGACGGAACAAAAAGAAGAAATACGAAAAGCGCGGAATGCCAGACAGAACATCCCTGTTGGTGAACTCCAGATGGTCGATGGATTTTGTTTCAGATCGTACACGCTCCGGAAACCACATTCGGGTCTTAACCGTGATTGATGAAGCCACACGGGAATGCCTGGCATTGGAAGTGGACAGTTCCATTACCGGGAAAAGGGTTTCTGCCGTACTCAACCGTATTGCACTGTTTCGCGGTCTTCCCAAAGAGATTCTTACCGATAATGGCTCTGAATTCACAGGCAACACACTCAATGCATGGAGTTGCGATCACCACGTAGAACATGTTCTTACTGATCCTGGCCATCCAACCCAGAACGGTTATATTGAAAGTTTTAATGGAAAACTGCGTGACGAATGCCTAAACCAAAACCTGTTTAAAAATTTCTATGAGGCCAAAGAAATCATTGAAGACTGGAGAAATGAGTATAACCACCCTTCGGCCGCACAGTTCTTTGAATAATTTAACGCCAACAGAATATGCCAAGAAAATCTCAGGTGATTACTAACTTTCTATCTGGACGACTTTTGGGGGCAGGTCAACAATATACTGCTTTTTAAAAGGTTTGAAAGACAACACTATATTTTGAGCTTTAACCTGTTTTTGATAAATGTCGTTCATTAAATCCATGTTTTCACGCTTGAATGAACTTAATACATGAGCATATGTATCAAGAGTAAAAGCAACAGAGGAATGACCTAAAATTTCCGATAAAACTTTTTTATCCATTCCTTTTTCCAAAGCATTGGTCGCAAAGGTATGTCGCAATGCGTGAAATGTAATTCCTGATATACCACACTTATCCAAAAAACGATTGTAGTATTTTTTAAATGTCGTATGTTCCAGGTGTTTGCCATTCCGATCCGTGATAATAAAATCAGGGTTATAGATTTCTTCGCTCTGCTTCTCCTGCCATAATTTCAAATCATCAATTGCGTTTTTTGGTAGGGGAATAGTCCGTTTCGACTTTGCAGTTTTCGGCTCGTCAAAATAAATAGATGTAGAGTTTTTGCAACTAGAATCATAATTTTTGCAACGGTGAAGAATTCGTCGTACCTTTAGCTCATTACGAGAAAAATCCACATCTTCCCATTTTAGGGCAAGAAGTTCCTCCAGTCTAAGACCTGTGCAGAGTGTCAGCCTTACAAATGTACCATATCGATAAAAATAGGATTCTTTAATCAAACAATTTTCTTGGCCATGGGTAAGCACTTGAATTTCTTGTTTTTCAACCTTAGGTAAGGTTATGTTAAGCGCACAGTTTTGATTAACAAGTCCATCAGTAAGGGCAGTAAAGACTTCATTGCTCATATTGGTTCTTCCGTTGAACATGGTTACAAGAATTCCCTGAATATAAGGTTTAATATCAGAAATCTGTTTGATTGCCATATATCGTTGTAGCATTGCCGGAACACTCTCATATGCAAGCAATTCGGCTTGAACTGGCAATAACAACTTTGTACTGGTTTGCAGCGCGTTAGAAACAAGCAGATTATCAACAGCTGTTGGACAATCAAAAATTATGTAATTATATTTCTGAAAAAATTCACTATTAAAAATACGGGATAGAACGGTATTGCTTTCACCATCTGCACCGAGGATGGCATAAATACCGCTCAGCATCTTGTTTGCGGGGATGAAATCCAATTTTCCTTTTTCATTACGGCGGATAAAATCGGCAAAATCATTCGAATGGATATGTGATACTTCTTGATAGATCAACTTACTGATCGTGGGCTTTCCGTCAGGCTGGAATTCCAACCACCGGGAAAGATGACTTTGTTGGTCAAGATCAACAAGTAGGACATTTTGTCCGAGTTGTTGGAGCCCGGCACCAATATTCAAGACAGTTGTAGTTTTACCTACGCCTCCTTTTTCCAATGATACAGAAATTATATTACTCATTGTTATTACCCCTCTCAACGTCAATGTATTTCCGCACATACTGGCTGTTAGCATTTTTATATGCCTTTGATTCCTCGACAACAGTAAACAGCTCCCTGAGATCATTCAGGAAGCTGTCAACATCATCCGGCAGTCCGGTTATTCTAATTTTGATCATGGCGGTGTATCACTCCCACATTGTCTTTTCTCTCTGCAACCTGTCCGAAGCAGGGCATCTTCTGTTTTTCATTTGGAATGTAATCTCCCGGCAGGGTATCTAATTTGTTTTTGAGATCATAAGCCTGGTTAAAATCATCGGTTCTCATAATCCAAACATCTCTTTTTGTATCGAATTCAGAATCGTTTAAGCTTCCTTCTCCTTTAACGATAAAAGAAATAGAACCGTCACAATCATTGACTACCTCCACTTTGAATAAGTGACACTCAAACTTTTCTTTAGGATTGCAATATCCGATAACCTTAACTCTTTTGCTGATCCAGTTACCATAATCTTTTTCAAACAAATGCCACCATCAGACGTAATGCCTGATGGTGGCAAAATTTACATGAATTATTAATTACTGCATGGACGCTTCTCCGCCAACTTGTAACGGGATTCCAAGTTCTTTTGTAATGAACTGTGAAACATTTGCACCAAAGTCGTTGTTAGGATATCCCGGCTGTTTTTTCGCCCATTTCAGGAATGCATCCAAACGATCCTTGTGATCAAGTAGTTCCGTTCTAAAGATTGCATTAAATCCCAGAGTAGGATTGAGCTGAGCTTCGGCACGTCTCTGATATTCTGCCAGTGTTTCCTCATCAAAGGTTCCGTTCGCTGCAAATATTTCTGCACCCACTTCTGCTGCAATCTTACCACCGAACATTGCTTCAGGTACGCCGTATTCAAATGCGCATTCTGCAGCACTGATCGCATCTCCGATGATGATTGCGCCCGGATAATAACTCTTATGGAGTTTTGTACATCCTGGCAGACGCCAACCCCGGAAGCCGTAATCATCTAACACCTTGGCATTTTGCATTCTCTTTTTACCAAACTCTGTTGTGGTCGTCCAAACTTCAACCAATTCTTCAATAGAAAGTTTTGTCTCTCTGAGCGCTTTTTCAGTAATCGTCACTCCGAAAAGCGTCACACTACTCTTTTGCGGGCACAGCCAGAAAACACAAATCGGGCTATGTGCTTCATTCGGTAATGTATCAGGAAGGTAGTACTGCTCGATTACATCGTCTTCCAGCCCTTCAACACCAGTCATCATGGAGCGGAAACAGTACATAATTCTCTCAGGGTCATTCTCAAACGCTCCAAGCTGATTTGCCAGTACGGAATGGGCGCCATCGGCAACGATTACCAGATCCGCCTCAATTGTCATTTCCTGATTATGGTAATATCCCTTAACGCCTTTAACCATACCTTTTCGCATGATCAATTCTGTAACATCAAAATTCTCCATATAGTCTGCGCCTGCACGCAGAGCACTTCTGCGAATACAATCATCACCATAGCGGCGAGGCATATTCAGCTTAGGCTTTGTTGTAAATTCACCATTTGCTTCATCATGAAGAATCAGTCTTACTTTCGTAGCAGACAATTCTGCAACAGACTGCATTTCTTCCAACACTCCCATTTCCTCAAACATCGGGTAGCATATCGGAAGATATGTTCCACCGCAAGGTTTCTCCCTTGGCCAGGTTTCACGATCAAGTAAAAGAACATCAATTCCTTTCTTTGCAAAATAGAATGCAGCCGTACTTCCGCCTGGGCCAGCTCCAACTACGATTACCTGTCTTTTCATATTATATCTCCTTTCTGCGCCTCAGCAGAAATCATGGTTATGACATCGCCCTTCGGACATTCCTTTTGACAAATGCCACATCCAATACATTTCGATACATCAACAAATTCATATCCACAGCTCAGGCAGCGTGTAACTTCCTGTTTCGCCTGCTTCTCAGTATAACAGAGATCTACCGCTTCAAAATTGTTCATACGCTCTTCTGGTTTTAATGCAGGCCGTTCGAAAGTAAACACTCTTCTTCGGTTTGCCGGATAGATCTTTTCATTCAGCGGTGCAGCATAAATCTTATGGCTTACATCCATATCTCTAAGGGTTCTTCCGCGAAGCTTCGCATCCACTTTGTATGCTGTCTTTCTTCCGGATGCCATGGCGTCGATTACACAGTTTGATTCTCCGCTGATATCACCTGCATAGAAAAATGTTTCGTCATCAGATTCCGGCCAGGATTTATCCGCTTCCTGCCCCGTTGCAACTACTGCAAAATCACCTCTGATATCAATGGAATCCTCTTCATCAAAAACAAATTGAAGTTTATTATTTTCATCCTTAATCATTTCCTTCACTTTCACAAAGTGAACGTGGTCAAAGGTTCCGCCCCCGCCATTCACATACTCCGTCGGGCAATATCCGCCAAGGACCTGAACTCCCTCTTCTTCAGCTTCTTTTACTTCCCATGCATGTGCCGGCAAATGATCATAATCCTCTACCGCAACGACGGTAACCTTTTTTGCACCACGCCTTACAGCGGTGCGCGCAACGTCCATAGCTACACTTCCACCGCCGATAATTATGCCTTCGCCGCCCTTGATGCGGAAGAAGTCCCCAGGGCAACTGACAAACGTCTGATCATTATTGGCTTTTTGCATGAACTGCATTGCAGTCAGAATCGCATCGTTCATATGTCCGGGAATCTTCAGCAACTTTCCATTTGGCTGTCCTGCAGCAAGAATAACTACGTCAAATTCTTCTTGAATCTTATTCAGATGAAACTTGCCGATACGTTGATTCAACCGAATTTCGAGTCCAGCTTCTGTAAGCTTGGATATATCACGTCTTACAGCATCTCGATCAAGACGAAATTCCGGGATGCCTGACATGAGCATTCCACCTGCTTCTGACTCTCCTTCAAAAATGGTTACCCGATAACCAGCACGGGAGAGATAATGACCTGCAGAAAGACCTGCAGGTCCTGCGCCGATAATCGCAATTCGTTCCTCAAAATTCTGAGGATATTTTTCTGCCTTGTAGTCCACGTTTTCACTCAGATAACGCTTAACTCCACGAATGGAAATAGGCTCATCCACTAATACACCGCGTTTACATACCTGTTCACAAGGATGGTGACAAATAAATGAACATACAGAAGGAAGTGGATTCTTCTTCCAAATTAATTCATATGCTTCTTTTTCTTTTTCAGCTTTTACAAGATTTATGTATCCTTGAGGACTGATTCCAAGAGGACAAGCCGTCGTGCATGACTGCTTGGTCGTAAAAGCGTCCATAGCAGCCGGGGACATCCCCGGCTTATCCGTACAGCCAGGACAGATCCTACAGATTGTTCTCTGGTTCTCCTGAATCGCATCTGCTGGACATAATTCCCGACAGGTTCCGCAGTTTACACACCGTTTGGGATCAATATGGGCAACTGCTTCCCGTTTTAATACAAATTCCTTGTTCTCATTAGGAACAATCCTAATTTCACTCATTGATTGTATATCCTCCTTAATATTGTGTGCCTTCAGAGTACGCTGCTCTTAAAGTCCCACGGATTTTCCAAGCGGGTTAATACTAGTATTAATACTAGTATTAATATACTGCCTTTATATTTATTTGTCAATATTGTTTGTCGTTTTTTTATCATTGAGGCTATGGATATACGTTCTGACAATATTAGAATTGCCGCAAATAGATAAAAGCTTTGACCTGTTCTTTGCCGTCAAAGCTTTTATCGTTATCTCTATATCCGATCAAAGTCCAGTGACTTTTTTCGTCTTAAGGCTGCATCCACGCAATATTTTCCCTGCTGTATTCGAGAAAGGGATTGACATCCATCTTCGGCAACCACTCTCTTGCGTTCTTCAGCACGTCGTTGATCTGTTCGTCGCTGCAACCCATCATGCGCATGAAAGCGTCTGAAATATTCTGCGTAATATACAGCGTTTCAATATTTAGGGCGTCCTTTTTGATGTAGAGCGCAATTCCTCCTGAAATAGAGAATATAAGGGACTGTTTGAGATTAGCAATCTCAAAATTGTGGCCTTCTTTATATTTCATCTCACTGAGCCAAAGGAAAACACAATCTGTCAAAACATCAAGCAGTTCATTATTGGTAGTGACGTTCATCATAAAATAGTGCAGTTCTTTATTGCTGTCTATGACCTTCCAAAAAAATGCCGTGAACAGCGTCAGCTTGTAATACACATTAATATCCGCGGTAAGCCGTTCCTCAATATATCGAAATAATTGATAAAAATATTCCTCTAGCAGGTCACATATTATTTCTCTTTTCTTGGGAAAAAGGTTTTGAAGCCGTGATTTGCTTATCCCGACTTGCGCTGCAATATCTTTCAAAAAAACGCTGTGATAATCGTTGTGTGAAAAGAGATCGTATGAGCATTTTAGTATTTCGCCGCGCATCTCGTCGTTTTTTTGTGACATATAATTCTATCCCGCCTTTTTTTTCTTTAATTTTAATACACTTCCTGTCTGATTGCAAACGAGTCTGATGAGCGGTCTCAATTCGAAACGGGATACCGGACGTCTTCAAAAAACAAAATTAATTATTGAGACGTGCTGAACTATACTGAATATGACTCAAAAGTTGAGTACCTTTGTTGGTCATGATGTTGAAGCCCGGCACCAATATTCAAGACAGTTGTAGTTTTTCCTTGAATCGAATTTAGACAAATATCTTTTACTCATTTTAATCTTCCTATATTTTGTGGTTACAATGCGGACAATAAACAGTCACAAGACGAATAGCCTTTTTGGTCATTGACATTCTCCTTTAAGAAGTCGGACAAAATGTCTGAATAAAATAAGAAATAAAAAAACAGAAAGAAAATAGATAAACTCATAACCCGAAGGTCGTAGGCTCAAATCCTGCCTGCGCAACCATCCAAATGTACGCCTATAGGGGAGCCCCCTAATACCCTCTGAGTTTTCAACTTTAGAAAGAAATATCAACACCAGTTTTTTTGAATTTTTTAAAGGAGAGGTGTGATTAATGGCTAAAAAAGGAAACGAGATTTAAAACAAGAGTTTTACATTTCAGCTGATGAGGAACAGTTAATTGCAGATAAGATGCAGGAAGCCAGAATAAAAAACAAAAGTGCTTATCTTCGAAAAATGGCGCTGGACGGATACATCATTCGGCAGGACTATGGAGTGCTGAAAGGAGTAGTCTATGAGCTGAATCATATCGGCAACAACCTGAACCAAATGACGAAAATTGCGAATACCTACCACGACATCAATCTTTCCGAGTTCAAGGTGATAGAAGGTGACATCAAAAAAATATGGCGACTACTTTCATCGAAGGTATAACGGGCTGAATTGGTTTCATCAGTTAAAATTCCGAAAAGTGATTCATGCTACACCGTGATTATTCGTTTATATGCCAACTGAAGGTATTGAAATTGACACAGTGGTTAAGACTGGAGCTTTGTTGCTCCGGCCTTTTTTTATGCTCTTAAAAGTATGGCCGAACTTAAAATGTACAAATTAAACAAAGCATCCGACGCGATCCGATATATTTACCTGTGCACTATTAACATGTGTCGTTTAGATGATAGAGGGCGGAAAATATCCATATGTTTATGTGGATGGAATCTACCTGAAACGTAACTGGGGCGGTGAATATGAGAATGTAGCCATTCTTGTGTCTATTGCTGTCAATGAGGATGGATAAAAAGGCTCATTTTGAAAACAGATTGCCGGACAAGCTCAAAATATTGGGCAAATACAAGCTGCTCTTCATCGACGAAATCGGTTATCTCCCGATGGATATTCAGGGGGCGAACCTGTTCTTTCAGCTCATTGCCAGACGGTATGAGAAGGCCTCGACAGTCTTTACCTCCAACAAGACCTTTTCCCAATGGAACGAGGTCTTTGCAGACGTCACCATCGCTTCCGCGATCCTCGACCGTGTGCTTCATCACTGCACCGTCGTCAACATCAAAGGCGAAAGCTACCGCCTCAAGGAGCGCAAGGAATACATGAAGCAAAAGCAGCACATCGTCAATACTCTTTTTGAGCAGGCAAAAGGTTCTTTCGTCTGTAGCCGTTTGTATCACTTTGGCACCTGTTATGATGTGGAATAGCTGATGTTACTGCTATAAAAGTTCACTAAAAACTGGAAAGAAACACAAGGGGGCCCCCCAAACCATAGTTTGGAGGGCCCCCTTGTGTTTGGCATGACATCGAACATCCTTGTGAAAAGATGAGTAGTATCCTAAATGAAACTTGTGACCTTAATTGTGCTCAATTAACATTGCCAGCAGACTGTTTTCAGATAACCCGCTGATATCGTTCAATACTTTTCCCAAGCCGTCATTCTGAATTCTGTGCTGAAGTTCAACCGCCTGTTCGTCCTCGGGATAATCAAACTTTAAGGCGGACCGTATACCTGTTATGATTCCGGACGGCAAGATATCGTGTTTTAAAGCAACAATGGCAGGTTCGATCAGCCTTTCATCTATGGAGAGTTTTCGGATCGGATCTCTGCAGACTCTTACGCAAGAGTCCTTCATCCGGTTATCGGCAAATCTTCTCAACATGATGGAAACGTATTTGTCAAATTCTTTCTTGGATTCACCAAATTCAAGACTCCAGGCTTCTCCGCATTCCGATAGAGCTTTGAAAACGGCATTGAAAATTTCCTCGTCGTAAGTAGCCTGATAGACATATTCGTACTTTTTCAGGTATCCCATATACCCAAGCATCGCATGGCCGGTAAGGGTATATATTTTCCGTTTGATGTAGGCGTTAGGATTGTCCGTCAGTTCCATGCCATCAATGCTGCCCAAATCACTTTTCAGCTTTGTCCTGTCGACAACCCACTCCATATACTGCTCAACCATAACGGTCAGCGGATTGTCATTGTCCTTTAACGGCATAACCATACGTGAGACTTCGGCATCCGGGAAGCCTACATATTGGTTGCAATATTCAATTTGCTGAGTGGAAAGTAAAGGTTCTATAAAACCGTGAAGCTTGCTAGTTCCAAATTCCATGTTTTCGCAGGCAATCACTGTAAGCGAATTTTTTGATTGTTTGTCGCATCGCAGTGCAATTCCCTTAAAAATGATTCCGGCGATACTGTTTAAATGACTGGGGCCGACTGCTGTAACGACAAGGTCCGCCTCAGATATCTCTTCGATTGCTTTTGGGTCGGTAGGCAGGTAAGCTTTTATACCCGTCATGGAATAAGATTTCTCTTCTGCGCCGACCACGATTGTCTGATATTCCTTGTATTGGTTCAGCAAATCCACCAGCTTCTGAGAGACGTCAATAAAAATCAACTGATATCCCGAATGGAACAAGACCTGTCCCAGAAAACCTCTTCCGATTTGGCCAGCCCCAAAAATCACTGCCTTTTTTTGCATAATCACCACTTCTTAAATCAAATTTTCAGTTACTGATTGGTCATTCCTAAGATAGACGTTCAATGCCTTTCCCTCGGAATTTTTTTGAATTCCTTCTGTGATTTTTTCAAAAGATAAGGCATCTGTAATGATAAAGTCTGTCTTAAAGTGTTTGGAAGCGAGAATCCGGAGTGCATGCATGCAGGCTGCTCGGCTTCCTGCACCCCAATATCATCAGGGCCACAGAAAACCGCTGCTCTTATGCCTTTTCGTCCGTTTTTGTAATAAAGTCACTCCAAGTTCGCGTGTTTCGTGAACATCGTGTCAGAGTTTTTGTCCTGTTTTTCCATCAAGCGAAGGATTACGCTATCGAGGCAAAGCAAAAGGCTTTGCTCAAACAGAGAACCCATCGGCTGAATTGACTTGAATCCCGTTTCCGTTTTAACTTTAGGCGTCGGTGCGGGGATTTCCACGACGACATTTGCCAGTTCTCCAATACTTGAGTCTTTGAAAATGGTCACCAGACCGATTGTAATGCCCATGCTCTTGGCCTTTTTTGCAATGGAAACCAGACTGCTGGTCTCCCCAGACCCGGAGCCGACCAAAAGAATGTCACCTTTTTCCGCATTTGGAGTTGTTGTTTCGCCGATCACATGGGAGTCGAATCCCATGTGCATCAGCCGCATGGCAAAAGCTTTCATCATAAATCCGGAGCGGCCAGCGCCCGCAACAAATATCTTTTTTGCGTGAAAAATTTCCTCTGCTAGATTCTCCGCCTCTTCGGAAGGAATGGCAGTTAATGTTCTGGTAAGCTCGTCGCATACGATCTTTGCGTATTCAATGGTTTTCATGAATTGATTCAACCTTTCTGCATAATATTTTTCATTTCGGCGGCAACCCGCCCTTTGTCGTCCTGATTGGTGATGCCTCCGCCTACTACGATAATTTCAGGCTGCTCGGCTACGATCTGCCCTAATGTCTCCAATTTAACCCCTCCGGCCACAGCAGCTTTGGCATGTTTCAGCACATGCTTGACCAACTGAAGATCATGGAGAGGACTTTTTCCTGTATTTTGCACATCAAACGCCGTGTGAACGCAAATATAATCGACCCCCAAGGAATCGATTTCAGCGGCGCGTTTTTCAAGATCATGCACATTGATCATATCCACCAGCACGCTGCGGTTATAGTGTTTGGCCACATCAACGCATGAGCGAATGGTTGCATCGTCCGAGGTCCCAAGCACGCTGACGATATCGGCCCCCGCCTCAAACGCCGACTTTGACTCGATCTGCCCTGCATCCATAATCTTGAGGTCGGCAAACACGCTTAGCTTTGGGAATTCACTTTTCATTTCCTTTACGGCCCGAAGCCCCTCCTCGATAACGAAAGGAGTGCCGACTTCAATAATGTCAATACTGTTTTCAACTTCCTTTACAATCTCCTTGGCAGATTGGAGATTGACCATGTCCAGTGCCACTTGCAGCTTCATAATTTAGACTCCCTAAAATAGATTTTAAATAAATCGCATCCGTTTTTTATGCCTAATCGCAATTTATTTAATATAATATAACAACATATCGCAAGTATAACATTTAGATAGATTTCGATCAATGTCTATTTTAGACAAATAGTAGCGAAAAAATCTAGTAAAAATAGCAATCGAGGGGAGAAATAACTTCTCCCCTCGATTGCTATTGGAAAACATTCAATGAATGTTATGTTGCAATTTTCACTCCAACGTGTTTATTCAACTCACTTATATCTTTTTCAGACACGCTTTCGTTGGTAATCACACAGTCGATTTCTTTCCATTCGCAATATTGAATCAACGGGTCCATTTTGAACTTATTGTTATCACATACGACTATGGACTTTTTACTGTTTTGAATCATTGCTTTTTTTACCTGAGCCTCATCAAACGAAGCCGTACAGGGACCCCCACGTGAATAAAAACCATCTGTTCCCAGAAAGGCAATATCTGCCTTTACAACATTCAATTCATTAACAGTCCACAATCCGACAAGAGCCATACTGCTTCCACGCATCTTTCCGCCCAGCGTGTAAACGGTATTGTCCGAACTGGATAATATCTGTGCGATGCTGATAGAGTTTGTAATAATTGTAAGGCCCTTCTTGATTGTTAGGATTTTCGCAATTTGTGAAGTTGTACTTCCTGAATCGAGTATGATCACGCCCTTATCGGGAATCAATTCGGCGGCAGCCTGCGCGATTTTATTCTTTGCATCAACATTTTCCAGAGCCTTTGCAGATAAGGGCCGTTCCAGCAATTCACTGGAAGCGATTGCCCCGCCATGACTTTTTCTGGCGATCCCTTCGCTTTCCAGGAAAATAAGATCTTTTCGGATCGTTTCGGTCGAAACACTGAACATTTCGGCCAATTCCCCGACTTTAACGCTTCCTTCCGATACCAGAATTTGTGCCAATCTATTTCTTCTCTCCGCTGTCAATGAACTTGCCATCATATACACCCTCTCACAAGCAATAATTGGGATTATCACAATATTATCATTGGCTTTCGTTGGTGTCAATATAAAATCCAATATAGAAGAGCTGGTTTATCACACTTTCATAACCGATCAGGCCATTACTCTTGGGGGAAGGGAGAACCTTCGAGGGTGAAAGGAATCCGAATTTTAGGGCATTATTTCTGAAAAGAATTAAAAACCTTACTCTTCGTTAAAATTAACATTTTTTATATCTCGGGATTAGGAAACATGATAATTGACCGAAACTAATCGCAATGTTATAATTGCTATACAACGTCATTACGCATTATAAATATTGTGATTAATTGCGAAATTTAGAAACTGGTAAAATTAGCAAGAACGAACAGAGCTCAAACAAACCGAATAGTTTCCTGTTATTCGGGAATCGGACTCAATTTTCAATAGTCCCAATGTCAGCTATATGCTGTTTATATATTAAAGAGAGGTGGTTGTTCTATGGTTAAGGCAAAGCGTTTGCTGATTCAGGGAAAGCAAAATGTGTAAGTCACAATAAAGAGGAGGAGTGCTTTATGGAAAATACAAAATCCTTACAGGTTAAGGAAAAGCGAGACAATGCACAGAGCAGAGCGAAAGTCCAAAAATTCGGTGGTTTTATTACAGGAATGGTTTTACCGAATATTGGGGCATTTATTGCATGGGGACTGATTACCGCATGTTTTATTCCGACCGGATGGATTCCTAATAAAGATCTTGCTAAATTAGTGTCCCCGACGCTTACTTATTTGTTACCGCTGTTAATTGCGTATACAGGCGGCAGAGCAATTTGGGGAGTCAGGGGAGGGGTCATAGGCACCATCGCAGCAATGGGCTGTATCATTGGAGCCAGCATACCAATGTTCTTGGGAGCGATGGTGCTGGGACCATTAGCGGCCCTTATACTTAAAAAATTTGACAGCTTGATTGAAGGAAAAATACCGGCGGGATTTGAAATGATTGTGAACAACTTCTCTCTGGGCATCCTTGGAATGATCCTGGCCATTGCTGCCTACTGGGGAATTGGGCCGGCAATTTATCAGGTAAATATGGTGTTAAAAACCGGTATAGAATTCATGGTATCANATCACCTGCTAATCCTATTATCCATTGTGAATGAACCGGCAAAAGTGTTATTCCTGAATAATGCGATAGAGCAAGGAATATATGCCCCCTTAGGGATGCAGCAGGCTGCTACGTTGGGCAAATCAATTTATTTCATGTTGGAGTCAAGTCCGGGACCCGGCTTTGGCTTATTGCTTGCATATTGGCGCTTTGGTACTGGAGCAAGCAAAGAAGCTGCTCCGAGCGCAATGATTATTCATCTATTGGGCGGCATCCATGAAATATATTTCCCATACGTTTTGATGAAACCAATCATGATCATTGGAATGATTCTTGGCGGCATGAGCGGTGTCTTTACATTCCAACTACTTGGAGCGGGACTGGTCGCATTTCCTTCTCCAGGCAGCATTTTTTCTTTCTTAATTATGACCCCAAAAGGCGGATTGCTGGCAACCTTAGCAGGCCTTGTGGTAGGTACAGTCGTATCCTTTTTGGTCAGTTCTCTATTGCTAAAGTTGGACAGGAAGCCAGTTGCAGAAACGGAATTCGAATCATCAAAAGATCGGATGCAGCAGTTGAAAGCTAATGGTCGTGTTGAAATGAATTCAGATTTGAATCAATCTACAAAAGCAAAAGACATAAAAGTAATTGTATTTGCTTGTGACGCAGGGATGGGCTCTAGTGCAATGGGAGCTTCACTTCTTAGGAAGAAACTGCAAAATGCAAATATTAAGGATGTTAAGGTAACAAACACGTCGGTAGAAGAAATTGTAAATGCAAATGCCGATTTAATTGTTTGTCATAAAGATTTAGCGGACAGGGCTAAATTAGCTGCTCATGGCGTAGAGATAGTGGCTATAACCAACTTTTTAGGTGCCCCGGAATATGACGCTATCGTAGAGCGCCTATCAAAAGCTAAGGACTCGAATTAAAATCACAGCCGATAAATCAGGACCTAAAAATTTGAAATTCTTTTAGAAGAGAAGCACCTTAATTAATATTTAGGGAATAGATTATTCAGCAGGCAAAGGAGGGTACAACGCTTTGCTTGCTGGACTTTCTTTATTAATTCAAGGAAATTGTTCAAATGGAAAGAAGAGTTATTTTATGTCAAAACAAATATTATCTGAAAAAAACATTTTACTGAATTGTAAAACCGAATCAAAATTTGCAGCTATTGAGAGAGTGGGGAACGTTCTGGTCTCCGAAGGATATGTGACTCCAAAGTATCTCGAAGGTATGAAGGCCAGAGAAAAAAAATTTACGACTTATATAGGAAATGGAATCGCAATTCCGCATGGTGTCAACGAATATAAAAAAGAAATAATTGAGTCCGGAATTGTGATTGCACAGTATCCTAAAGGAGTCGATTTCGGTTCCAACAATACTGCTTTCCTTGTGATTGGTATTGCAGGCAAGGGCCAAGAACACCTCGATATTTTGACCAAAATAGCGCTGTCCGTACAGGATGAACATAACGTTAAAAGACTTACAACTGCAAATGATCCCAAAGAAATTATATCAATCATTGACGAAGCGATGATGTAGTGCGAAGCAATACATTTCAGAAAGACAGATATTGAAGAGGAGAGAATGATAGATGTTAAGCAAAGAGTTTATGGTTAATAGCGAATATGGATTTCATCTTAGGCCCGCTCAGATCTTAATGGAATCAATAACTCCATTTGAATCAAAAGTTATCTTAAAATTTAACGGCAAGGAGGCAAATGCAAAAAGCTTATTGAATTTAATGACATTGGGTCTAGATAATGGTCAATCGGTTACCGTCGTGGTTGACGGACCTGATGAGAATGAAGTGATGAAAATCATTGATAAATTATTTGAAGACGGCTTTGACGAATGACATTAAAGTATCCAAATATGCTTTCCGGAGGTTGAGAATATGTCCGAAAGAATCTTTAACGGTATCGGTGTGTCGGGAGGCATCCAGATTGGAAAGGTCCATCTTTATAAGAGTAATCCGGTACTCGATACCAGTCAAAATATAACCGTAGAAAACAGGGAGTCGGAGGTAGCCCGTTTTCGCAGCGCAGTTAGTCAAGCTGCTCTTGAAGTGGACGCTCTGATCAAGCAGGCATCTAAAACGCTTGGAAAGGATAAGATTGGCGTTTTAAAAGGGCAAAAAAACTTCCTGGCCGATCCGGCTTACGGGCCCGAAATTGAAGAACAGATAGAAAAAGAGCTTTTCTCGTCTGAAAAGGCAGTCAAGCTGATCACTGATAAATATGTTTTCACCTTCGAGAACATGAGCAACGAATATATAAAGGAGCGGGCGGCAGACGTCCGCGATGCGGGCAACCGTATACTGAACATTCTTTCCGGGAAAAAAGTCGGTGAGCTTGCCCAAATTTCCGAGAAAGTCATCCTGATTGCCGACGAACTGTCGCCTTCCGATACCATTCAGCTTAACAAGAATTTTGTTCTTGGCTTTATAACCGAAAAGGGTGGAAAAACCTCGCATACCGCGATCTTTGCAAAAACACTGGGAATTCCCGCTGTGGTAGGAATCTCCGGTATTTCCGGAGCCGTATCTGATGGGGACACCGTTATTCTGGATGGTTTGAGGGGAATCTGTATTGTCAATCCACAGCCCAAAACAGTCAAAGCTTACGAAAAAGCAATGAAGGCTGAGATGGACAACCTGTTGCTTTTCGAGAAATACAGCAAAGTGGAAGGCATCACGGCCGACGGCCGCAAAGTGATTACGGCGGCCAACATTGGATCTGCCGCCGACGTGCCGTTTTCCATCGAGCAGGGAGCTGAAGCTATCGGGTTGTTCCGAACCGAGCAAGTGTATCTTTCCAGAGACACTTTTCCGAATGAGGAAGAACAGTTTACCGAGTATCAAAAAATCGCGCTATCCTATGCCGAAAAAGAAGTGGTCGTCAGGACCCTCGATATCGGTGGAGACAAGGCGCTGAAATATTTGAATATTCCCAAGGAAGAAAACCCGTTTTTGGGCTACCGGGCTATCCGGTTATGCATTGACAAAAAAGAGCTTTTCTTGACCCAGCTCAGAGCCATTCTGAGGGCAAGCGCCTATGGAAATCTGGCAATTATGTTTCCAATGATTTCAGGCTACGACGAGCTCCTTGCCGCAAAGAGGATTCTGGAAGAGGCAAAATCAGAGCTGAAAGAGAAAAAAATCCCGTTTAATGAAAATATTAAGACCGGGATCATGATAGAAATCCCGTCGGCGGCGCTGACAGCCGACTTTCTGGCAAAGGAAGTTGACTTTTTCAGCATCGGAACCAATGACTTGGTACAGTATACTCTTGCGGTGGATAGAGGAAATGAGAAAGTCTCTTATCTATATGATTATTGCAATCCTGCTGTCGTAATACTGATTAAACGTGTATCCGACGCAGCCCATGCGAACGGAATCCGAGTGGGTATGTGCGGTGGGATGGCCGGCGATCCGCTTGCTGTGCCGCTTCTCGTTGGTTTAAATATAGATGAACTAAGTATGGCAGCAGGAGTGATACCAGAAGTCAAATATTTGATCGGCAAACTGAACAGTGGAGAATGCAAAAAATTGGCAGATGCCATCGTGCTGGAGAAATCAACTAAGGCAATCAGAAACTTGTTGCAGAAGTATCATCAAGATCTAGTCTCAGAATAAATGATTTTGAACAACCTCTCCTTTAAAAACCATGCTAAGACATTCTTTGTCGGGGGAAAACAGCAATGGCAGATGCTTGTAGGGATTGCAATGGGCATTCTTGTGGCGCTGGTTTATAACGTTGATATTTTTGCTCTTTTTGGGATTAAAGCTCAATTGCCTTATGTGGGGTCAATTCTTACGGGTGTTTTAATTAGTCGCGGCAGCAATTACATATTTGATTTAATGAAGGCGTTTCAAAGCGTTAATGGTGGGACAATTGAGGCAGTACCCAATAAATGTCACTGCCAGAGTGTAATTGACCCAAATCGCCGAGAAAATTGACCTGTGCTAATACTTATCCATTCACAATGTAAAACGACTAATGATTCTATTGATATTTTGGAGGCGGTTAATGAAAGCGAAATCCGACGATTGCCTGTATATGCCGATTACTAACCCGTAAAATCCTGTGTCGGTGGATCATAGCGGAATCAAGCCGCTGTGTGGTATGTGAAAGTCGTACATACCAACGGTTGCCGGCCTCCGGGCCTTAAAATCTACTCCTTGATGCTTATGTGATGTTTACCTAAACATCAAAAGGCAGCAAAAAGCCCGATTCTACGCCACTTTCTCCGATGTTTGCTTGATGTTTAGGACTCGATTTTTGAATTAACCTAGGTTAAACTCTCGTCATCTCCACCATCGCCTTGAAACTTAGCTGTAATGCGGGTTTCAAGGCTTTTTTAGTTTCAAAAGATTATTAAATTATACCCATCACTGAATTTCTGTTCAAAGCAAATGCGGACTCGAATTGCAAAACCCTAGCGGTTTATAACATGTAAGATTATTTTTTTTGCCTTTTCAACCAAGTCAAAGTCGCCATCCTGCATTATCCATTGTAATGTAAGACCATTTGAAACACTCATTAATATGGTATACAAATCGTCTGCAGACCTACATTCAGGAAATTCTTTATTATTAATTCCCTTTCTAATTAAATCAATAAATAAATTTTTTAAATAAACATTATCAGGAATAACAGGAGAATTTTTATCGTAAAGATACTCCCTGTAAATTTCACGCGTCATAGAAACACCAGCATCCATTGAGGCTTGAAAATATAACCGAATAATGATCCATAGTTGTTCTGCAACAGAGTTTTGGGCTATAACCAGCTTAAGAATTTCTTCAGTATCATGATGAGTTTTATCAAAGTAGTGGATAATCAAATCGTGTTTAGATTGATAGTGATAGTAAAATGTAGTTTTTGATATATTACAGGCTTTACAAATATTCATGATAGAAACATTATTATAGCCATATTCTTTGAAAAGTTGGGTGGCTTTTTCCAAAATTTGCAATTTCATGGAATCAGACATAGTAACCTCCGTTTTTAATAATTATTTAATTATACTATAAAAACGTTTGAATTCAAAATTTTTATTAAATACTTGACATATTATATTACCGTGGTAATATAATTTATATAAAATATAATACCGCGGTAATATAAGATTAGAAAGTAAAAGGAGAATTTTTGTGGAAAAATTTAAAAAAGCGTTAAGCCCAATCACAATCAATCAGACAGAATTTAAGAACCGTTTGTGGATTCCCCCTATGGGAACAAGTGCTGTAAAATCTGATGGTACACCAACTGACGAAATGGTGGCGTACTTTGGTAAAATGGCAAAAGGTGGTGCAGGTGCTGTTGTGATTGAAGTTGCTGATGTCGATGAACATCGCCGTTACAATTCCACTGTAATTGGTTTGTTTGATGACAAATTTATTCCGAAGTACAAAGAAATTGTTGATGCTATTCATGACGGTGGTTCGAAAGCAATCAGTCAGCTGCTGCATGCAGGCCCAATTCCGCTTATCAAGAATGACCCAACCCAGTATGGCCCACTTTGCGCATCATCTGTTCCTCACATCTATAACCTGAATGCAATTCCGCAGGTTATTACAAAAGAACAGATGGCTGAAATCAAACAAATGTATGTGGATGCGGCTCTCCGCGTAGTAAGAGCAGGCGTTGATGGTATTGAAATTCATTGCGCACATAACCACGGATTGCTTGGTACATTTGTTTCTGCAATTCACAACAAGAGAACAGATGAATATGGTGGAAATCTTTCTAGTAGAATGAAATACCCTCTTGAAATTGTTGAAGCTATAAGAGAAGCAGTAGGTCCTGATATGGTTCTTGGTGTTCGTATTTCCACTGCTTATGATGAAGTTGATGGAATTACATTGGAAGATTCCTGCAGAATGGCACGAATGTTTGAAAAAGCAGGAATTAACTATATTCACGCATCTAACGGTTCGTTGATTTCACTTGCAAAAATTCAGCCACCACACGGCTCCCCACAGGGACTTTTTGCCAAGAGAGCAAAAGCAATTAAAGAATCAGTTAATATTCCTGTAGGTACAATCGGTAGAATTACAGACCCAGAAATTGCTGAAGAATTGCTTGAAGCTGATATGGCGGATATTATTTTTATGGGTCGTGCTCTTATTGCAGATCCAGAACTCCCAAACAAAATTAAGGAAGGTAGAGAAGAAGATATTCGACCATGTCTTGGTTGCAACGAATGCGTAACAGCATCAATGTTTGGTAATGGTTTCTTCTGTGCAATGAACACTTTAGCCGGACACGAATTAGAGGGTGAAGTAGTTTATGATGAAAACAATAAAGGTAAAAAAGTTTTAGTAATTGGCGGTGGCCCTGGTGGTTTGGAAGCTGCAACGCAGGCTGCAATTGCAGGCTACGATGTAACGCTTGTTGAAAAGGCCAATTATTTGGGCGGTCAGTTTGAATTAGCAGCATATCCACCGACAAAACAGGAATATGCTTGTGGTGTTAAATATCTTATTAATCAAGCTAAAAAACATGGTGTAGATATCAGACTTAACACAGAAGCAACAAAAGAGTTTGTTGTTGATATGAAACCAAATGCTGTTATTGTTGCAACAGGGGGTAAACCTATCGAAGCAAAATGGATAACAGAAAGTGGTCATCCTAATGTTATGGGTGCATGGGATGCTATTAGAGGCAGCGCAAATATCGGCATTAATATAGTAGTTATTGGTGGTGGTCTTGTTGGCTGTGAATGTGCAGATATGATTGCTGCTCCGCGCTATTATAGAAAACAATATGCAAGAAAAGTTACTGTCCTTGAAATGCAGGATTATGTAATGGCAGATGATTTTACTCCACAGCGTGACCAGCTGATGGTTAGATTGATGGATAAAAATGTTGATATATTGGAAGGTGCAACAGTAAAAGAAATTTCTGCTGATTCTATTACTTATATTAAGGATGGCGAAACAAAAACAATCAAACATGTTGATACAATTATTTCAGCAGTTGGTACTCAGTCTGTAAATGGTCTTGTGGAAGAACTTAAAGCTTTGGATGTTCCTGTTATTACAATAGGTGATGCTGTAAAACCAAGAAAGATTCATTTTGCAACTCGTGAAGCAGTTGATGCAGTTAAAAAACTTAAAATCTAAATAATTATACAACCCTTTCGCGAGTCTTGAAAAGATAACGGCTATAGTACAGTAGACTCAGATAAACCTTAGGCGAGAGCATGACCCGTATCTTGTGCTGTGTTCATTAAAATTTTGCTCCACCATTGCCTTGAAACCCAGTATTCATGAGGGTTTCAAGGCTTTTTAATTCTAAACATTTTTTTCTCGATAAATCCGGCCAACTCAATTCAGCCGACTCGCAGTTTATTCCCAAAAAGGTAGCGGTCTGGATGCTCCTTGTATTTTTAATGCGTAACGCGGTTTAAAAGCAAGACCAGCATACCGTTTACGAAATAAACGTGTTCGGATTTAGCGCGGTTATCTCCACCATAAGAGCCACGAAACTAAAATGTTTCGTGGCTCTTATGGTGTCGGCTATTTTAATTTCAGACTACATATTAATTCTCCCAAAAATTAAAAAATACAAGAAGTAAGTACCATGTTTAAAGAATTCAGTCAATTTAATTTTAATGTTATCAATGTCACTTCCAAAGACGTAGCGGACTTATACATTAATCCCAGAGGAATAACTATTGGTAGGGCGCTGTTGATGAGATGGACTATTCCTCGCTTTCGCGCCCGATGATGGATAGATAACGATACACACTGGCATCGCTACAGCACAGCAAATGAGAAACGCGTCCCACGCATCCCTTTACGAGAAACACACCTTTTTCACTTAACTTGCGGATAATTGTGATTCGGTCTTCCTGATTGAAGTGCTCCGGAATATGATCGCCAAAAAGTTCCGCTATCGTACTGTTGATGGAGAAGTCCAAATCATCAAAAAAGGTTTCCTTTGGAGCAGTCTCGCCGCCGGAACTGTTTATCAATACCGGGTTGCCCGAATACTTCAATCCTCCAAGCTCGAGCAGCGCATGGCTGAGCTGTGAAAAGCAGGAGGTGTCGTAATTTATGCATATCATGCCAAGCAACTGATCGTTCTCCTTAATGAAAAAGGTGGAGGAACGTAGCAAACGGCCGTCCTGTGAGCGTCCCTCGTAGCCGGCAATATAGTCCTGCTCTTTCCACGCCTCATTGTTGATAATCTGGCGGGCAAGGTCAGTCAGCGGGGAACCCACCTGGCGGCCGCTGATATGACTGTTGGAAATCGCGACAATACAGCCCGCCTGACAGTCCTGCAAGGCAACCTCGCAGGATAAACCGACGGCCTGTCCCAAAAAGGGAATCAGCTTTTTATAATAATCCATAATGTTAGTCATCAAAGGCACACTCCTTGAAAAAATGATAATTGGGATTATGGCACGGAAACAGCACATACCACTTAATTATATTGTCTATTTTAACATATTAATCCATTTTATACAATGATAATAAATTATTATTATTTTGAAATATTATTTCTCTATATGAAAATTATTTGTTGATAATAGTAACAATAAATAAAATAATTTATTGTTACTTATGCATATTGTAATAATTATAATAAAAATTTATAATATAAATATCGAAGCACTATCGAGACTCGATAAAAAATTATTATGAAAAAGGCGGTAACTCATGAAAAACGTTGTATCCAGTACAAAAGCTCCGGGAGCGATTGGCCCGTATTCTCAGGCAATCAGCGCAAATGGCTTTGTGTTTGCGTCGGGTCAGCTTCCGATTGACCCCTCCACAGGCAGCTTTCCCGAAGGTGGCATCACGGCACAAAGTGAGCAATCCATTAAAAATCTTGATGCCATCCTTGCTGAAGCGGGATGCGGGCTTGACGACGTAGTAAAGACGACTGTATTTTTGAAGGACATCAGGGATTTTTCCGTAATGAACGAAATGTATGCGCGGTATTTCAAGCAACAGTGCCCCGCACGCAGCGCAGTTGAAGTGGCAAACCTGCCAAAGGGTGCCATGGTTGAAATTGAGGCAATTGCGGTTTTGCCTAAGTAAACATAAGGAGGAAAATAATGGACGAATGTTTTAAATCCGTGCATCGGGAGCACTCAAAAGGAGAAAAAACCTATCCCGTGGAACGTTTCGGCGTTGCACATGCCAAAGAGGTCAACTCTTTTCACAAAAGCTTTCCGGAGTACAGTGTCACCCCGCTCGTTAAATTAACAGCTTTGGCGAAACGGTTGGGACTGGAAAACATTTGGGTGAAAGACGAGAGCTTTCGGTTCGGCCTCAACGCCTTTAAGGTTCTGGGCGGCAGCTATGCAATCGGCAGCTATCTGGCAGAGAGACTGGGTGTTCCTCTTTCGCAGCTTCCATACGAGCGGATGATAAGCGGCGAAGTAAAGCAAAAGCTTGGCGAGCTTACCTTTGTGACCGCAACCGACGGAAACCATGGCAGAGGTGTGGCGTGGACGGCAAACAGATTGGGGCAAAAAAGCGTGGTATACATGCCGAAAGGCAGCGCCCCGGAACGCCTCAAAAACATTCGAGCACTGGGCGCCGAGGCCTCGATTACCGACCTGAACTACGATGACGCGGTACGTTTGGCAAATGACAATGCGAAAAAGTACGGCTGGATTATGGTGCAGGATACTTCATGGGAGGGCTATGAGGACATTCCCGGATGGATTATGGAGGGCTACACCACCATGGCATATGAGGCGGCACAGCAGCTGGGGGCGCAAAAACCCACACACATTTTCTTACAGGCCGGTGTGGGGGCGATGTCGGGAGGCGTCACAGGATTTTTTGCGGATTTGTACAAGGACGACCCGCATCCGCCCATCATTACGATTGTGGAACCCAATCAGGCGGATTGCCTTTACCGCACCGCCTATGCCAATGACGGCAGGCTGCATTTCGTAAAAGGCGAAATGCACACCATCATGGCGGGACTTGCCTGCGGTGAACCGTGCACCATCGGCTGGCGGGTGCTGCGTGACCACGCGGACAACTTTGTATCCATGCCGGACTATGTGGCGGCGAAAGGCATGCGGATTCTGGGCAACCCGCTGCCGGGAGATACAAGAGTAATATCCGGCGAAAGCGGTGCGTCGACGCTCGGTCTTGTAGCGGAGCTGATGCAAAACAGCAGTCTCGGATGGCTACGCGACCAGCTCGAAATAGATGTGTCATCCAAGGTGCTTTGTTTCTCCACCGAAGGTGATACCGACAAAGACGGCTATCGTAATATAGTATGGGATGGAAAACATTCCAGCTGTGAATAGAAAATATTATTAGAAGGAACATGGAGGCAATGAATATGCTGACAAAAGAAAGACAGGACGCAGTGATTGAGCTTTGCAGAAAGCTTGTTCGCCAAAAAAGTTATTCAGGCGAAGAAAGCGGCGTTGCTGCCGAGTTGAAGTCATTTTTTGAGGGGCACGGCTTTGACGATGTGTTCGTGGACGACTACGGCAACACGATAGGACACATCAAAGGCAGCCGCCCGGGCAAAAAGCTGCTTTTTGACGGACACATGGACACCGTTCCCGTGACCGATCCCGCCGTCTGGGAGCACGACCCGTTTGCCGCCGACATTGCGGACGGAAAAATCTGCGGCAGAGGCACCTCGGACATGAAAGGAGCGCTTTCTGCAATGGCATCGGCCGCCGCAAACTTTGCAGCCGATAACGGTAAAAATTTCGCGGGAGACATCTATGTGGCGGGCGTGGTGCACGAAGAGTGTTTTGAGGGTGTTGCCGCCCGAAGAATCAGCGGGCGAGTCAAACCGGACTATGTGGTCATCGGCGAAGCGTCGAATCTGAACATCAAAATCGGACAGCGCGGACGCGCGGAGATTGTCGTTGAAACTTTTGGCAAGGCCGCGCACTCCGCAAACCCCGAAAAGGGCATCAATGCCGTTTACAAAATGTGCAAGGTGGTAGAGGCTATCCGAACGCTTACACCTACGCATCATCCTGTATTGGGCAACGGTATTATGGAACTTACCGACGTAAAGAGCTCACCGTACCCAGGGGCCTCGGTGGTACCGGAATATTGCCGCGCCACCTATGACCGCCGCCTGCTGGTGGGCGAGACAAAGGAAAGCGTGCTCAAGCCCATTCAGGATTTGCTGCAAAAGCTGATGGCAGAGGATAGCGAGCTGAAAGCAAAGGCGTCCTACGCAGTGGGAACCGAAACCTGCTATACCAGCAATAAAATTACAGGCGAGCGCTTCTTCCCCGGCTGGCTCTACGACAAAGAGGAGCCGTTTGTACAGGATGTTTTGAAGGAAATGCAGACGGCGGGCTTTGAGCCGCAGATTACCCAGTACAACTTCTGCACCAACGGCAGCCACTATGCCGGAGAAGCGGGCATCAAAACGCTCGGCATCGGACCGTCGCAGGAAAATCTGGCGCATACGCTCAACGAATACATTGAAATTGAACAGCTCACCAAGGTCACCGAGGCATACTATGCGGTGATGAAAGCCCTTTTGAAATAGACACATATTTGAGGAGGTAAAAGATTATGAGCAGTACACAAATTACGGCATCGGTTATTATTTTGCTGTACATGGCGGCCACTGTAGCAATCGGGTTGATTGCGTCCAAGCGCAAGCAATCCAAGCTGAAAAAGGAAAGCAATGACGACTTTCTGATGGCAGGCAAATCTCTGGGGCCCTTTGTGCTTGCAGGTACCTTGTTTGCATCCAACACGGGCGGTGCGAGCACAACCGGTATCGCGACCAATGTTTATAAATACGGCTTGTCCGCAAGCTGGTACGTGATCGCAGCGGGCATTGGATTTGTTCTGGTTTCTTTTATCGCTCCCTATTTCAGGAAAGCGCAGGCAAATACCGTACCGGAAATTATCAGCAAGCGTTACGGTAAAGCTTCCCATATTTTTACAGCGTTCACATCCATTGCTGCGCTTTTCATGGCGACAGGGGCACAGATTATCGCAACCGCATCCATCATCAGCGTTTTGACCGGCATCGGATTTAAAATTGCCGCTGTCATCACCACCATCGTTGTAATCATCTACACCATGGTCGGCGGCTATAAATCGGTTACCGCGGCAAATCTCATGCACGTTTTGTTTATCACAGTCGGTATGGGGATCGCCATGTTTATTATGATAAACAATAAAGATGTTGGCGGTTTTGGCACCCTGTTCTCAAAGGCGCAGGGTATTAAAGCGGCCTCCGGTGAGTCTCTTAATTTGCTGAGCATGACTAAAATCGGCTTTACCACCATTATGGGTTACATCGTGATGTATTTTATGACATTCCCAACAGGTCAGGAAATCGTGCAGACCTACTGCTCCGCGAAGGACGGAAAATCCGCAAAACTCGGCTCTGTGCTAGCGGGTCTTGTGTCTGCCGCGTTCGCAATCATCCCTGCCATTATCGGCCTGATCGCCTATGTATGCATTGACGGCTATGCGGCGGCAGGCGCACAGAAGAATGCCTTGGCAGAAGCCACCATTCGCTTTGCTCCGCCGGTTGTTGCGGGTATTGTTCTGGCGGCAATTGTTGCGGCAACCATGAGCAGCGCCTCCGGCAATATGATCGGCACGGCTACCATGGTCACCAATGACATTTTCACTCCATATATCAACAAGGGAGTGAAAGACGACCAAAAGGAAATCTGGATTTCCCGTGTAGCCATGGTTGTTGTTGGCATTTTTGGCCTTATTGTAGCACTCAGCGCGTCGAACATCATCAGCGTTATGATGGGCGCATTTGCACTGAGAAGCGCAGGCCCCTTCGCGGCATTTATCTGCGGCATTTTCTACAAGAACGTTACGAAACGGGCGGGCTTCGTTTCCATCGTAATTGGCACCGTGGTTGCGGCTATCTGGATTTACGTGCTGCATTCTCCTTGGGACCTCAGCGCAATGGTACCCGGCGGCATCGTGGCATTCATCGCAATCTTCGCAATTTCTGCCATTGATAAGAAAATGGGGGTTGCGCCCGCGCCGGAAATTCAGTTTGATAAAGAATAGTGAGTGCCTTGACAATAATTTTTAGGAGGTAAAATTAAATGAAAACCTTGATTAAAAACGGTCTGATTGTAGACGGCAGTGGAAAACCCGGTTTTAAGGGCAGTCTGCTGATTGACGGCGACAGAATTGAAAAAATCGGTGACGTAGCCGAAAACGGAGATATGAAGGTCATTGACGCCTCCGGCCTCGTGGTATCCCCCGGTTTTATTGACACCCACAGCCACAGTGATTTGCAGATTCTGCTGAATCCTGAAGTGCTTCCCAAGGTGATGCAGGGCGTAACCACCGAGGTGCTCGGGCAGGACGGCGTTGCAATGGCGCCGCTGCCGGAGCAGTACATCAGCCCGTGGCGAAAAAACCTTGCGGGACTGGACGGGGACAGCGATGCAATTGACTGGCATTTTAAGAACACCGCCGGTTATCTGTCTATGATCGAAAAAGTCGGGCCTGGCCTCAACGAGTGCTATCTTGTACCGCACGGCAATATCCGCATGGAGGCGATGGGGTTGGATAACCGCCAGCCGACGCCGGAGGAAATGCAGAAAATGCGTGACATCACCCGCCGCGAGATGGAAGCCGGCGCGATGGGTCTTTCCACAGGTTTGATTTATATGCCCTGCGCCTATGGCCACACAGAAGAAATCATTGAGATGTGCAAGGTTGTTGCGGAGTACGATGGCCTGTTCGTCATTCATCAGCGCAGCGAAGCGGATACCATTCTGGAATCCATGGAAGAGGTCATCCGCATCGGCAGAGAGTCCGGCGTACGCATCCACTATTCACACTTCAAAGTCTGCGGCAAAAAGAACTGGGATAAGATTGACAAGGTGGTCGCGCTGCTTGAAAAGGCGGAGGCCGAAGGCATAAAAGTCTCATTTGATCAGTATCCGTATGTGGCGGGCAGCACCATGCTGGGCGT
>JGI20225J20221_1001023_pt1 | contig 34616 bp, 27 predicted proteins | sample BioMet4_FD_20221 | JGI IMG/M metagenome (IMG submission 20221)
AGGCTTTGTTCCAAATTGGAAGGGTGGATTAATTATTACGGTAAATTCAGGAAGTGGGACTTCTTGCGGGTATTCCGCAGGTTAAGATACAGGTTAATGCTTTGGGTACGGAACAAATACAAGCTAAGGAGCATTCATGAGGGGTACAACTGGTTGAAAAATTGCCAGAGATTGCACCCGAACCTGTTTGCACACTGGCGGTATGGTTTTAAAGAATGACTGGAATGACAAGAGCCGTATGACGGGAGACTGTCACGTACGGTTCTGTGAGAGGCTCGGGCTGAAATGCCCTTGCCTACTCGACATTGTATTGTGTGGTTTTATGAGATCTTGTACAATATTGTTCGAAAATAGAGCCACACGATACAATCGCGCGGTAGCCGGGTGAATCATGTTCATTAATATTTCATGCAAAGTTCAATTCCGATATTAGGATTCACCTTCAATATGAACCAGGTAATGGGCAAATTGAAGTTAGTGATGTTAAAATTACTGAGCTTGAAAATTGGTAGTATTAATGAATAAAAAACAAATATAGATTAAGATGTACCTACTAAATAAAAGAGCAGATGAACTTGAGGCAGAGAATATAAAAAGACTTGTCGAAAATAGTGTTCAAGAGAGTAAATCTTTGGATTATAAAAAGGAACTTAAGCTAGATGATAAAGACAAAAGAGAGTTTCTTTTTGATATTTCCTCAATATCAAATACTGATAGAGGATGTTTGATTTACAGAATTGAAGAAAAGAAAGATGCTAATGGTCATAATACCAGTACCCCTCCGCTGGCGAAGTTTTGTAAACTGGGCCAATTCTGCTCTTAGGATAAGGCACCAATCACAGATTTGAGACAACTAGGGGAGAAGGGAGGAAAGAGGTAAAATATATTTCAGGAGTGGCAATGTAACTACATTAAAATCGCTAATAAACCCCTGGCTGGTGCAGTTTTGTAAAACTGTGCCAAGTTTTGTTGTTTGATAAAGGCACCAATCATCGGTTTGACCAGCGAGGGGATCATTGAAATGATCAGCAAGAGTTTCCCGATATTCTGAGATTTGTGTTCTGATGCTCACGAACTTTTGCTATCCTTTCAGGTATCGGTGTTTCACCAGTTCGTTGTATAGGTTCACCGATTCTTCCGGGCCGGCAAAAGCGGGGCTTCCGGGTTTGTTAATCAATCCGCCGTACTGATAAATCAGAATTTTTTCGACATAAGGAGACATGGCTTCCAACTGGGCAATCACCCGTTCGGGCGAGGCTGGCAAAAGGGCGCTGTTGTAGACTTTTCCTTCGAAACGGAAAACTTCCACATCGGCCCAAAGTTTTGCTTTGGCCGCTTTTTTATGCAGCTTGTAGAGTCGTTCGTAAAATGCGGCGCTTTCTTCCACCCGGGATTTCTGAACTCCAATCTCGTCCTGATAAGCAATGAAATCGACATCGAGCTGTTCCAGTTGACGTACAAACTCATCGTCAGCCTTAACGTGGCGGGTTCCATAGGGGCCAATCAGCGATTTGGCTTTGGGGGTCAGCTTACTTGCTTCTTTGGAAGAAGAATTCACATAATCGATAAAGAAATCGGTATAATGGCCATTGATGCCAATTTCATTGGGATAATACCAACCGTAAAAACTCTTGTGGTGGGCATATTTTTCAGCAACCTCATTCATTGCCTTGAATCTTAGTTTACGAACCTCCGGATCTTTCATCAGGAATACCGGCTTGGTCCAGTCGCCAAAGAAGCCGTTGCTGACAAAGAAGCGAATTCCATACTTATCGGCAGCCGAAAGTACCGCTTCCAGCGGATCATCACAGCCCAGCAGGTGTTTGGGCATTAGCGATGAAGGATAGAAGCTTTTCCCGTAAATAGCCACATCGAGCAAGGCGAGGTAGCGCATTCCGGCATCAGCCAGTTCTTTAATCTTGGCATCCCACTGTTGGGCAGTGAATTGTTCGAGCGTTTTGTTCCAGGGAGTTCCTTCAACAGCCGAATGGTGCTGAAATTCGAACCAGGAACCTTCGATGGGTTTTATTTTCTTATTTTGGCTGATAGCGGCTGCAAGCTGACCCGGGAAGGTCGTTGCCATGGCTGCAATTCCGGTCGTAAGTATGAAATTTCGGCGATGCATGGATTTTATAATTAGTTGTCAAAAAATGGATTAATTCGTTTGGAAAGGGCGTTCTGAAGATTGCCATCCCAATAACTATTTTTTCATATCAATCTGTAATTTTCAAATATGGGAAAATACTTTTACAAATTATCGGAAATCTCAAACATTTCTTTTTTTTTCTGATCCTAACTATATTCTTGTAGTTTTTGTAAAACTGTTCCAATTTTGTTGTTTGGTAAGGCACCAATCACCGGTTTGAGCAGCGAGGATACCTAATTTAGCGATGCTAAATTTAGTTTAAGCTAAAGTTACTTTTTGAGGATTTTTAAATATTTATGCATTTTAATTGCATAAATAAGTGAATATTGTTTATAATTGCAGCTTTAAACGGAATAATTATTCATTTTTGAAGAACAGGGCGGATAGAATAGAATTGATCAGAAGGGTTATTTCTGAGGAAGTCATTAGTAATCAGGATGAATTGCAATTGCGTTTGAAGGAATTGGGCTCTGAGGTAACACAGGCTACCCTTTCGAGGGATTTGAAATTTCTGCAGGTGATAAAGGTAAATGAAGGTAAAAACGGGTACGTGTACCGTCTTTCTTCAGACAAAATCAATCCCTCTTTAGAAAACGAACATTACAGTCAGAATTTTTTGGCCAGTGCAGTCCTTGGAATTGAATTTTCAGGAAACCTTGGCGTTTTAAAAACCATGCCGGGTTATGCAAACAGCATCGCCATCCTGATTGATAAGTTCAATCCTAAAGAGTTGCTGGGTACTGTGGCCGGAGATGATACAATTCTGATTATTGTAAGAGAAGGAATTAACCGCGAAGAGGTAACGGGGATCCTGAATAAGATATTACCAGGGCTAAGAGAATTACGAATTAGGAATTACGAATTACGAATTACGGATTTATAGTTGGTAGCCATTTAGAATTAGGAATTAGGAAATAATATTTCGTTAGATCATAATGATTTCAAAGAGTAAAGAAGGGATTGAATCAAAACCGAATATTAAGGTTTTGGTTGCCGGGGAAGAACATCTTCGTTATGTGGATGAGATAAATGATACCATTGAAAGAGCATCCAAAGAAAGGGGTACAGGTATTGCCCGACGCACTCACGAGTACATTGCCTCCAAAATGCTGGAAGGGAAAGCCATCATTGCTTTGGAGGGTGAGAAATTTGCAGGATTTTGTTATATCGAATCCTGGAGTGATGCCAAATATGTAGCCAATTCAGGGCTAATTGTACATTGGGATTATCGTGGTCTTGGTCTCGCAAAGAGAATAAAGCACAAAGCTTTTGGGCTTTCGCGCAAAAAATATCCTGATGCAAAGATTTTTGGGCTTACCACAGGATTGGCTGTAATGAAGATCAATTCCGAATTAGGATATCGTCCGGTTACATTTTCCGAGCTTACCCATGACGAACAGTTCTGGAAAGGTTGTCAGAGCTGCGTTAATTTTGATATACTGATGAGAACCAATAAAACCAAATGCCTTTGCACGGGGATGTTGTTCGATCCTGAATGGGAGAAAGCGACCAGAAAACCAAAAACTCCATTTGCCATTTTCAAAGAATGGCTGGAGAAGCGCACTAATGGTAACGAAAAATTGTCATTCTCATCGATAAGCTGGATTTTCGGGAGATAATTTGATGAATTATAAATTACGAATTGAGAATTAAGAATTAGCTTCCATTGCCGTCAGCTTCAGCTGACGGGAGATGTTTGAATTGGAGTTGGCTTTAGCCACATTGATGATTTTATTCTTAGAATGCGGCTAAAGCCTTTTTGAATCAGCATCTTCATCCGTCAGCTGAAGCTGACGGCAATGGATGGGAAAGCGATTTAAAGATTAAGAAATTAAGAAATGAATGAAAGAATTAAGAGCTTTCGTGAAAATTCGTCCTTAATTCGTGTGATTAGCACACCGGATAAGAAATTAATGACTTAAGAAAAAACAATAATGAAGGAAAAAGTAGTTTTAGCATTTAGCGGGGGATTGGATACCTCTTTTTGCGCGATGTACCTTTCAAAAGAAAAGGGGATGGAGGTTCATACAGCCATTGCAAATACAGGAGGTTTCTCCAAAGAAGAACTTGAATCAATTGAAAAAAAGGCTTACGCCCTTGGGGTAAAATCGCACAAAACTTTGGATGTAACTGCGGATTATTATCAGAAAGGTATCCGCTTTATGGTATATGGCAATGTCTTGCGAAATAACACCTATCCGATATCTGTCAGTTCTGAAAGGATCTTTCAGGCTTTTGCCGTGATTGAATATGCCAAAAGCATCGGGGCTACCCATGTTGCACACGGAAGCACAGGAGCCGGTAATGACCAGATACGTTTTGATCTGGCCTTTGAAGTCCTTGCTCCTGAAATAAAAATCATCACTCCCACGCGTGACCTGGAACTTACAAGGGAAGCTGAAATCGATTATCTCCGCAAGCATGGTGTTAAAGATAATTTTGAGAAAATGGCTTACTCCATCAATAAGGGACTTTGGGGAACCAGTATCGGAGGGAAGGAAACGCTTTCAAGCGATAAAACATTACCCGAGGAAGCCTATCCGACTCATCTGCAAAAGCAGGGGGAAGAAACGCTGGTTCTGGGTTTTCAGAAAGGCCAGTTAAACGCAGTAAACGGCAAAGAATATAAAAATCCTGTTGAGGCGATCCAGAAAATAGAAAAAATAGGTTCTGCCTGGGCTGTCGGACGCGATATGCACATTGGCGATACCATTATCGGCATTAAAGGCCGTGTAGGTTTTGAAGCTGCAGCGCCGATGTTGATCATAAAGGCCCATCAAATGCTGGAAAAACATACTCTTACCAAATGGCAGCAGTATTGGAAAGAGCAGCTCGGTAACTGGTACGGCATGTTTTTGCACGAAGCAATGTATCTTGACCCCGTTATGCGGGATATGGAAAAGTTCCTCGAAAACAGCCAGGAAAATGTTACCGGTAATGTTATAATCAAATTGATCCCTTATACCTTCCAACTGGTGGGCATTGAATCAGATCATGATTTGATGAAATCGGATTTTGCACAATACGGTGAAACCAATAAAGGCTTTACTGCTGACGATGCAAAAGGATTTACCAAGATTCTTTCCAATCAGTTAAAGATTTATTATTCCGTAAATAAATAAGAATTACAAATTAGAAATTAATGTCGTTTAAGTTAAGGAAAAGTATCCATTGCCGTCAGCTTCAGCTGACGGTGAAAGTATGAATCATTAATGGCTTTAGCCACATTCACATTGATTTTTTAAAATGTGGCTAAAGCCCCTTTAGTTAACATATTCGTCCGTCAGCTGAAGCTGACGGCAATGTAAGGATATTAAAAATATTTTCGGATCAGTCAGACAAGAGATAAATCTTGATCACCTTAACCAAACGACATTGAATTAGGAATTAAGAACTTTTAATTCAGATAAAATAAGAAATAATGCCGGAGCAGAATAAGATAAGAGTTGGAATTATAGGAGGGGCAGGATATACCGGGGGAGAACTGATCCGGATACTGCTTCATCATCCTCATGCAGAGATAAAATATGTGCAGAGTAACAGCCATCATGGTCAGCCGGTTCAGTTTCGTTCATACGGATCTTTTAGGGGATACTTTTATGGTATTCGATAATGTCAAGTTTGAAGAAACGGATATTATCTTTCTTTGTTCCGGTCATGGGAAATCGGTAGAATTTATTGCGAAAAACAACATACCTTCCCGTGTTAAGATTGTTGATCTCAGTCACGATTTCAGATTAAAAAGAGCAGGTAATGACTTTGTTTACGGGTTGCCGGAACTCAACCGGGAGTTGATTCGCAACGCCAACAGGATTGCCAATCCGGGATGTTTTGCAACAGCCATTCAACTGGCGCTTTTACCATTGGCTTCAGCAGGATTGCTGAAAGATGAAATCCATGTAAATGCCATTACCGGATCGACAGGCGCGGGCCAGGCTCCGACCAGCACTTCTCATTTTAGTTGGAGAGATAATAATCTGTCGGTGTACAAAGCGTTTGAACATCAGCATCTCGGGGAAATTGTGCAAAGCCTTGAGCAGGCTCAGCCCGGATTTAACAAAGCCGTTAATTTTATTCCCGTGAGAGGAAATCATACAAGAGGGATTTTTGTCACAGCCTACACCCATTTTGATGGGACTCCGGGTGAGGCAATGGATCTTTATCATGGTTATTATAAGACTCATCCTTTTGTAAACATTACGGCTATCAATCCTGATCTGAAACAGGTGGTAAATACCAATAAAGCAGTGCTTTACATTGAAAAGCATAAGGACAAGCTGATGATCATTTCCTGCATTGATAATCTTATAAAAGGCGCTTCCGGGCAGGCGGTCCAGAATATGAATTTGATGTTTGGCCTGGATGAAAAAAGCGGGCTGGGGATAAAACCTTCTGCATATTGATATAATTAAGAATTAATATTCCTTAGTTCAGGGAATATCGCATAGTATAGAAACTCTGAAGTTTATTGCCGTCAGCTTTAGCTGACGGATTAAATGTGTGAATAACAGTGGCTTTAGCCACATTTTGCAAATAAAATGCATGAAGTAAATGTGGCTAAAGCCATTTCAGATTCAAAATCATCCGTCAGCTAAAGCTGACGGATATGGAGAATAGCTTAAAATTAAAGCTTGCTGTTTATTGATTTAATTGGAGTTTAGAATTAAAAATCAGGAACTCCGGACGATCTGGAGTTCGTGTAAATTAGCTCCGCTGATCTTCGATTCGTAACAAATTCGTGTAAATTCGTAACAATGAAATTATTTGATGTCTATTCCCTTTTTGATGTAACACCGGTATCTGCAAAGGGATGTTATATTACCGATGAGAAAGGGACTGAGTACCTCGATTTGTATGGCGGTCATGCTGTTATATCTGTCGGCCATTCTCATCCCCTGTATGTGAAACGTATTTCGGACCAGCTTAATAAGATTGGATTTTATTCCAATTCGGTAAGAAATCCCTTGCAGGAAGAACTTGCTTTAAAGCTTGGAGAGCTGTCGGGTTATGCTGATTACTCGTTATTTCTTTGCAATTCGGGTGCGGAAGCCAATGAAAATGCACTGAAACTTGCTTCTTTTCATACTGGGAAAAGCCGTGTTATTCATTTTGATAAATCTTTTCATGGCAGGACATCAGCGGCTGTGGCTGTAACAGATAATCCAAAGATTGTTTCGCCTCTTAACGATACGGTAGAACGTACCCGTCTTCCACTTAATGATGTTGCAGCTCTTGAAACAGCGCTTCAGAAGGGAGATGTTGCTGCTGTCATTGTTGAGGGAATCCAGGGAATTGGTGGCTGTCGTGTCCCGGAAGATTCTTTTATGCAGGCGGCAGAAAAATTATGCCGAAAATACGGTTCAGTTCTGATTCTTGACGAGATACAGTCAGGGTATGGCAGAAGTGGAAAATTCTTTGCTCATAAATATGCTGGCATTAAACCTGATGTGATCTCCGTGGCAAAAGGAATGGGTAACGGTTATCCTATGGGGGGCATTCTAATAAATCCTGAATTTAAACCATGGTATGGTATGCTTGGAACCACTTTCGGGGGTAATTATCTTGCCTGCGCTGCAGGTATTGCAGTTCTTGACATCATGAAGGAAGAAAAGCTGGTGGAGAATGCTTTCGAAGTTGGTAATTATCTGTTGTCTGAAGTATCAGGAATATCAGGAATAAAAGAAGTCAGAGGAAGGGGATTAATGGTCGGACTCGAATTTGATTTCCCAATTTCAGATCTTAGAAAAAAGTTATTATTTGAGGAGAAGATCTTCACCGGTGTTTCGGGGACCAATACCATCCGGATTTTGCCGCCCCTCACACTCACAAAAAAACAAACGGACCATTTTATCAAAGCATTAAAAAGGGTGCTGAAATAATATTAAATTTCGCCCTTTATTTATTTTTATCAGGATCATGGAAATCAAAAATCTGAAAATTGCTATAATCGGGGGAGGTAACCTCGGAAGAGCGGTTGCCGAAGGGTTTCTGAAAGCTGGTATTGAGGCTTCCAAAATTGTCATTACCCGCCGCCGCACTCAATTGTTGAATGATCTGTCTTCCCAGGGAGTTAAGGTGTTAAAAGATAATAAAACTGCTGTGATAGACGCAGATCTGATCATTCTCTCGGTCAAGCCTTATCAAGCTGAAGAGGTGATCTCAGAAATTAATTCTGCACTTAAACCCGGGCAGTTCGTTGCTTCCCTGATGACAGGAATCACCATTGCCCAACTCAAGAAGTATCTACCACTCGGTGTGATTCCTTTCCGGGTAATGCCCAATACGGCTATTTCTTTGCAGGAGTCAATGACCTGTATTGCTTCTCCCGATTGTACGGAAGAACAAAATGAAGTCATTAAAGAACTTTTCAGCACTTTGGGTGAAGTGATCTTTATGAATGAAGAACTGATGGTTGCTGCCACTGTTTTGGGAGCCTGTGGAATTGCTTTTGCTTTACGTTTCATAAGAGCGGCCATCCAGGGTGGAGTGGAAATAGGCTTCAGTTCCGATATGGCCCAGCAGATTGTTGCCCAGACCGTGAAAGGTGCAGCCGAACTGATTTTACAAACCGGTCATCATCCTGAACAGGAGATTGACAAAGTGACCACGCCCAAGGGAATTACAATTTCAGGTCTTAATGAAATGGAACACAGAGGATTTTCTTCCTCTTTGATTAAAGGGTTGGTTACATCTTACAATAAAATAAACCAGAAATGATTTCATGGTTTCAAAGTTTCAAGGTTGCAAAGTTTCAAGATTTCAATTCCTGATTACCTTACAATGAGCTTGAAACTTGTAACTTTACTTGTAACATTGAAACGTTACCTGAAACATTAAAACTTTACTTGTAACATTGAAACTTTTATCTACTTATGGAAGAGCAAATTATTCAAATTGCAGAGCGTTTGAAAGGACTTCGTGAAGTTCTCAATGTCTCGGCTGAAGAGGCAGCTTTCACCTGTGCTATCTCAAAGGAGCAATATCTGAAATATGAAAGCGGTACGTTTGATATTCCTGTCAGTATTCTTCACAGGATGGCTCACAAATACAATGTTGATTTAACGATGCTGTTGTCGGGAGAGGAGCCGCACATGCATTCTTATACCCTTACCAGAAAAGATAAAGGTATTGTAGTTGATCGGCGCCAGGCTTATAAATATCAATCTCTGGCAGGGAATTTTCTGAACCGGAAAGCTGATCCCTTTTTAGTCGTTGTCGAACCTAAAGAGGATGCGACGGTAAGTTTTAACTCCCATCCCGGACAGGAATTTAATTATATAATTGAAGGAAAAATAAAATTCATTATTGGAGAAAAAACCATGATTCTTCAGGCGGGTGATTCAATTTATTTTGATTCCGGACTTCCACATGGAATGCTGGCAGAAGATGGAAAACCAGCGAAATTTCTTGCAATAATTCTTTAAAATAAATTGTTCCATGTATAGAAAATACCTGAAAAAATCTGAATTCGATTCACTTGAAGATTTTTGTAAAAACTACGAAGTAATTGTACCTGAGAATTTCAATTTTGCCTACGATGTAGTGGACGAATATGCGAGGGTTTCACCTTCCAAAAGGGCTATTTGTTGGGTTAGTGATCAAGGCCTTCATCATGACTTTAGTTTTGCGGAGCTGAAGGAAAAGAGCGATCAGACAGCCTCATTTTTCCAGTCAATTGGAATCGGGCGAGGCGATAAAGTGATGCTTATCCTGAAGCGTCGTTATGAATTCTGGTACTCCATCCTTGCCTTGCACAAACTGGGAGCCATCTGTATTCCAGCCACCCATCTTCTGACAAAGAAAGACCTCATTTACAGGAGTAATGCGGCTGGAACCAAAGTGATTGTCAGTGTAGTTGAACATGATCTGACAGAAAGCATCAATCAGGCAATGAGCGAGTCACCTACCGTCGAAACGCTGGTTGCTGTCGGAGACCATGCTCCCGAAGGCTGGCTTTCATTTGCCGAAGGCATCGAAAATGCAAAACCTTTCAAGTGCCCTCCGCGTGAAATGGTATCTCAAAACAATGATATATCACTGCTCTATTTTACTTCCGGGACTTGTGCTGAACCTAAAATGGTGAGTCATGACTATGCTTATCCCCTGGCACATATTTCTACTGCAAAATTCTGGCAGAATGTTCAAAACGACGGTTTGCATTTAACCGTTTCTGAAACGGGCTGGGCTAAATCTGTCTGGGGTAAATTATATGGCCAGTGGCTAATAGGAAGTGCAGTTTTTGTCTATGATTTCGATAAATTCATCCCGAGCGATTTGCTCGAGAAAATCAGTGAATACAAAGTGACAACTTTCTGTGCTCCCCCTACCGTTTACAGGTTTCTAATCCGGGAAGATCTTTCAAAATATGATCTTTCCGCCCTCAAGTATGCTGCTGTGGCAGGAGAACCACTGAATCCATCTGTTTATGATACTTTTTATCAGAAAACGGGATTGAAGCTTCATGAGGGTTTTGGACAGACGGAAACCACGGTTCAGATTGCAACCTTCCCCTGGATGGAACCAAAACCGGGCTCCATGGGAATTCCCTCACCTCAGTTTGATATTCATCTTCTGGATTCGGAATATAAACCCTGTGAAGATGGAGAGGTGGGTCAGATCGCTATCCGTCTTGGTGAGAAAAAGAATGTTGGTTTATTTGCGGGATACTATCGTGACGATGAAAAAAATAAGGCTTGTCATCACGACGGCTACTACTTTACCGGCGACCTTGCCTGGCGCGACGAAGATGGCTATTTCTGGTTTGTGGGAAGGGCTGACGATGTGATAAAAAGCTCGGGTTACCGGATAGGCCCTTTTGAAGTGGAAAGCGCTTTGATGACCCACAAGGCAGTGGTAGAGTGCGCGATAACCGGTGTCCCGGATGAAGTCCGCGGGCAGGTAATCAAAGCAACCATTGTACTGGCTCCAGAGTATCGTCCTGGAAATGACGAGCTGGTGAAAGATATCCAGGATCATGTCAAGCATGTCACTGCCCCGTACAAATACCCCCGGATTATTGAATTTGTCACGGAATTGCCAAAGACAATCAGCGGGAAAATACGCAGGGTTCAGATCAGGGAGGAAGACAAGAAAAATGGAAATTGATCTTTAGAGTAATCAGATCCATAATTATTAAAACACCGGATTGCACCCAGATAATCAATCAAATTACAGGTGAAATCCGGTGTTTTTTTGTATTTGGAGGGGGCAAGAAGATTTACATAGGGTATAAATTCCTATTTTTGAAAAGAATTTATAAATATGTCTCTTTTATACAATAAAATAATCGTTAAAGTCGGCAGTAACGTTCTGACGCGCGAAGATGGCATGCTGAATGTCACCAGGATGGCAAATATTGTTGATCAGATAGCCACGCTGCACAAGTCAGGGGTTCAGATCATCCTTGTAACTTCAGGGGCAGTAGCGGCCGGACGTGCTGAAGTAGAGCCTTCGCGAAGGCTTGATCCGGTGTCAAGCCGCCAGTTATGGTCTGCTGTCGGTCAGGTGAAGCTGATTAATCGCTATGCCGATCTGTTCAGAGAATATGGTTTAACCTGTGCCCAGGTACTTACCACCAAAGAAAGTTTCAGAGATAGGGATCATTATCTAAACATGAGAAATTGTATCTCCACGTTGCTTGAAAATGGAGTTGTTCCTGTTGTCAATGAGAATGATACAATAGCTGTTACGGAACTGATGTTCACTGATAACGATGAACTCTCGGGACTTATCGCTTCGATGATGGATATGGATGCCCTTATAATTCTCACCAATGTGGATGGTGTTTATGACGGATCGCCGGATGACCCCGCCAGTAAACTTATCCCGGTCATCAAGCATGGTGAAACCCCGGTGATCGATGCGGTTCCGACTGTTAAATCTACCTTCGGCAGGGGAGGAATGGTCACGAAGTATAAAATTGCATCAAAACTGGCCGGACAGGGAATCGCTGTCCATATTGCCAATGGAACCAGGGCCAATACGCTGGTTTATATCCTTGAAAAAGATTTACAGATTAACCATACTCATTTTATCCCCGTAAAAAAGAAGTCCTCCGGGGTAAGGAAGTGGCTGGCCAATTCCAACGATTTTGCCCATGGAGAGGTATTTGTTAATGAAGGCGCCCGCGAGGCTCTTTTGTCTGATAAGGCGATCAGCCTTTTATTTATAGGGATCACCAACATAGAAGGTCATTTTAAAGAGGGTGACATTGTCAGAATTAAAGATTCCAACGACGAATTGATTGGACTCGGAAGATCTTCCTTCTCCTCTGAAGAAGCCCGTAAAGAGATGGGTGGAAAAAAATGCAAGCCCTTTATTCATTATGATTATTTATACCTTTATTCACAGGAAAAATGATGTTTCAGGAACAATTTGAAAAGGCTCTGACAGCAAGCCGTCACATGAATCTGCTTAGCGTTGATAAAATCAATGATGTGTTGAATGAGATTGCTGCGGCTGCTGTAGAAAGGGCTGATTTTATTTTAAGGGAAAATAAAAAGGATCTTGATCTGATGGATCCTGCTGATCCAAAGTATGACAGATTGAAACTGACCAGGGATCGTATTGCTTCAATTGCCAGCGATATCTTAAACGTGTCAGGTCTGCCGTCACCTCTTGGAAAAGTTCTTTCAAAGACGGTACGTCCCAATGGTTTAACGATCTCAAGAGTCAGAGTTCCTTTCGGGGTTATCGGAATTATTTATGAAGCGAGGCCTAACGTAACCTTTGATGTTTTTTCACTCTGTCTTAAATCGGGCAACGTTTGCATCCTGAAAGGTGGAAGCGATGCCTATAACTCCAATAAGGCGATTGTTGATGTTATCCATAAAGTATTGGCAGAATCAGGCGTTGATGTAAATGCGTTAACTTTGCTCCCGGCCGGTCATGAAGCTGCCGCCGAACTGATGAATGCCCGTGGATACGTGGATCTGATCATTCCCCGCGGAAGCCAGGGCTTGATTGATTATGTGAGACAAAATGCGACTATTCCGGTTATAGAAACAGGAGCAGGGATCTGCCATACCTATTTTGATGCAAAAGGAGATAAGGAGAAAGGACGGCTGATTGTCAATAATGCCAAAACGAGAAGGGTAAGTGTGTGCAATGCCATGGACTGCCTTATTATACACCAATCCAGGTTGAATGATCTTCCCTACATCACAGAATTGCTTTCCCAGAGTAATGTGGAGATTTTTGCAGATGAAGAATCCCATAAAGCATTAGCCGGAAAATATCCTGCCAATCTTTTAAAAGAAGCAACCCCGGAATCTTTTGGTACTGAATTTCTCTCCTATAGAATGGCTGTTAAAACTGTTGCCTCTTTTGAAGAAGCCCTGGAACATATTTCTACTTATGGCTCCAAGCACAGCGAGGCGATCATTACCGAAGATGATCATAACAAGAAAATGTTTCTTAAGATGGTCGATGCTTCTTCAGTTTACGTCAATGCCAGCACCGCTTTTACCGACGGAGCCCAGTTTGGCCTTGGCGCAGAAATAGGCATCAGCACTCAAAAACTCCATGCAAGAGGCCCCATGGCTCTGGAGGAATTGACAAGTTATAAATGGCTGATCGAAGGGGAGGGGCAAATCCGTCCTAAATAGACAAGCTGGTTTTCATTGGCTGATTTTTATTTTGAACACCTCAATATTTTGAATATCCTCATTTTTAATCCATAGAGAGGATGTCTAAAAAGCTGTCTCCATCCATTGCCGTCAGTTTCAACTGACGGCAAAGAAGTTCAGGAAGCGATGGCTTTAGCCACATTTAGTTATTGTAGAATGTGGCTAAAGTCTTTGTTAACAGCCCTGTGTCCGTCAGCTAAAGCTGACGGCAATAAATAGAGATTATCCGAATTATTAATCTCTCACTGGATTTGTTATTTATTATTTTAGCTTTTGGGACACCCTTTCTTTTTATATTATTGAGACAAGGCATGCCTTGTCTCTACCGGTTTGGGAACCCGGGTTCTGCGGAACCTCCTTCCCCAAAAATCGTATTCCGTTCCTTGTTAAAGGGTAATTGTAAGGAAAATGATGAGGACTTTGTACGGAGTTTTCCGCAGGATGTCCGCAGAAAGTCCGCAGGATGTCCGCAGAAAGTCAAACTGAAACGTTCACCAAATGTGGTTTTCCATGTATCAATTTTCCAGCGTAAAAAAAGAGAATATCCTGTAAATTTTTAGTTTTATATTTATAAGCATTGTCCCATTAACTTTGTAAATTTACCGGTTCAAAAATTCTGTGAAACATAACTTAAAACATCGAATATCATTATGCGTCATTTCACCTCGGTTTATGATCTCCCTGATTTGAATGAAGCTATTGAAACGGCCCGTTCAATCAAGAACAATCCTTATGGTTTTCAATATCTTGGGAAAAATAAAACCATGATTCTTGTCTTTTTTAATTCAAGTCTTCGTACGAGGCTGAGTACGCAAAAAGCGGCCATGAATCTTGGAATGAATACCATGGTTCTCAATGTAAACCAGGATAGCTGGAAACTTGAAACAGAGATGGGTGTGGTGATGGATGGTGATAAATCGGAACACCTCCGCGAAGCGATTCCTGTGATCGGACGGTTTTGTGATATTATTGGTGTAAGGGCTTTCGCCCGTTTTGAAAATCGTGAGGACGATTATCAGGAAAAAATATTAAACCAGTTTATTGAATATTCCGGCGTCCCTGTCGTTAGTATGGAGGCCGCAACCCGCCATCCTTTGCAGAGTTTCGCCGATCATCTCACCATTGAAGAATATAAAAAGAAAAAGCGTCCCAAGGTTGTCATGAGCTGGGCTCCTCATCCGAAGGCCCTTCCACAGGCTGTCCCCAACTCTTTTGTAGAGTGGATGCGTCGGACAGATTATGAGCTGGTCGTAACTCATCCTGAAGGTTATGAACTTGCCCCCGAGTTTATGGGAGATCTGAAAGTGGAATATAATCAGAAAAAGGCCTTTGAAGGGGCTGACTTTATTTATGCCAAAAATTGGTCATCCTATACTCACTACGGTGAAATTCTTTCAAAGGATATGAGCTGGACGGTTGATTCAGCAAAAATGGCTTTGACAAACCATGCGAAATTTATGCATTGTCTGCCGGTGCGACGCAACATGATTGTTTCCGATGAGGTAATTGACAGTAAAGATTCAATTGTGATTGATGAAGCTGAAAATCGTGTATATTCGGCCCAGACAATTTTAAAGATGATTTTGGAATCTTAAGGATGAGAGAACATTTAATAATCATTAAGGTAGGGGGAAAGATAGTCGAAGAACCAGCCTCACTGGCATCACTGCTGAAGGACTTTTCACGAATTGCAGGGAATAAAATTCTGGTCCATGGCGGTGGAAGAACAGCCACTATGATCTCCGAAAAGCTTGGAATAGAAACCAAGATGGTTGACGGGCGCCGGATTACAGATGCCGAAACGCTGAAGGTTGCAGCCATGGTTTACGCAGGCCTGGTAAATAAGAGTGTGGTCGCTGGTTTACAGGCTCATGGAAATAATGCCATCGGACTGACGGGCGCTGATCTGGATATTATTCGTGCCGCCAAACGTCCGGTGGGGGAGATTGACTATGGATTTGTCGGTGATATCAATTGGGTAAATTCTTCTGCTTTGGCCGATCTCCTTAATGACGGAGCTGTTCCTGTTATAGCTCCAATTACTCATGATGGGAAAGGAATGCTTTTAAATACCAATGCGGATACGATAGCTTCCGAATTAGCCACTTCTTTAAGCGGGCGTTATGACGTAGTACTTGTTTTCTGCTTCGAGAAAAGCGGTGTTTTATTGAATGAAGCCGACGATAAATCCAGACTGCCGGAGATAGACGTTGCCGAATTTGAGAGAATGAAGGCGGAAGGCTCTATTTCGGGTGGTATGATCCCGAAACTTGATAACGGATTCAATGCTCTCAGAAGGGGAGTGCAGGAGGTTGTAATTACCAATGTCCAGGGTATTTCGGAAGGTCTCCGGGGTACCAGATTATTGTTGGAATCATGATCGAAAAAATCCAGGAAGTCTGTATCGCTCTTCTGAAAGAAATGATAGAGGTTTCTTCTGTCAGCCGTGAAGAAACTTCTGTTGCTGATTTAATCGAAAGGAAATTCCAGAAATGGAATTTGGATCCTCAGCGATTGCATAATAACCTATGGGTCCGGAACGAGGACTGGGATGATAAAAAACCGGTAATCCTGTTGAATTCTCATGTTGATACTGTTCGTCCAGCCAATGGGTGGACTTATGACCCTTTAAAGGCTTGTGTTGAAGGTGATAGAATTACCGGGCTTGGAAGCAATGATGCAGGCGCCTCTGTTGTCTCCCTGCTTGGGACTTTTCTTTTTTTCCACCAAAGGAAAAATCTCCCTTATAATCTGATTTTCTGCGCAAGTGCCGAGGAGGAGATTTCCGGTATCAACGGAATGACATCTGTGATTGCTCAAATCGGTAAGATTGACCTGGCAATTGTCGGAGAGCCTACCCGCATGCAAATGGCCATTGCTGAGAAAGGATTGCTGGTATTGGATGTCGAGGCAAAAGGGAAAGCCGGTCATGCTGCCCGCAATGAAGGTGAAAATGCAATTTATAAGGCCATTGAGGATATAAAAGCACTCAGAGAATATAGATTTCCATTGGAATCAGTTGTTTTAGGGCCTGTAAAAATGACGGTGACTCAAATTGAGGCAGGACATCAGCATAATATGATTCCCGATTCCTGTAAATTCGTGGTGGATGTACGTACCAATGAATTTTATTCAAACAAAGAGGTGTTTGAAGTAATTTCAGGATTACTAAAATCGGAAGTAAAGGCCCGTTCTTTCAGATTAAATTCTTCGGGAATCAAGGCAGACCATCCTTTCATAAAAAGAGGATTGGAACTGGGATTGACTGCATTTGGTTCTCCCACTACTTCCGACCAGGCTGTAATTCCTTATCCGTCAGTTAAAATTGGTCCGGGTGATTCAGCGAGATCCCATACTGCCAATGAATTTATATTCATGAGCGAAATAAAAGAAGGTATAAAAATATATATTGATCTGCTTAAAAATTTGAATATATAGTTTTCCGGGGAAAAGTAACTAACCTTTATTTACAGTACCTCTGTGGTTTAAAAGCCTTATTTTTATTTGTCTTTTGTTTTTTTTATGATACTTTTACAGCTGAAAAGATTTAAAAATCGTGTCGGATAGCATAGTCATTATTCCAACTTTTAACGAAAAGGAAAATATTGATCNNATATTATACGAGCCGTATTTAATCTTGAAAAATGTTTTCATATTCTTATTATAGACGACGGAAGCCCAGATGGGACAGCCGCTATTGTGCATCGTTTGATTGATACAGAATTCTCTGATCGTCTTTTTATTATTGAGCGCAAGGGTAAACAGGGACTTGGAACAGCTTACATTGCAGGTTTCAAATGGGCATTAAATCGCGATTATGGTTATATCTTTGAAATGGATGCTGACTTTTCCCACGATCCCAATGATTTGCTCCGGTTGTATGAAGCATGTTCCTTAAAAGGTGCAGACCTTGCCATTGGTTCCCGGTATATTACAGGTATAAATGTAATAAACTGGCCGCTCAGACGAGTTCTGATGTCGTATTTTGCATCGGTGTATGTACGGTTTGTCACCGGTATGAAAGTTATGGATACTACTGCAGGATTCAAGTGCTATCGTCGAAGGGTACTGGAAACCATTAATCTTGATAAAATTAAGATGAAAGGTTATGGATTTCAGATAGAGATGAAATTTAAGACCTGGAAGTTTGGTTTTAGAATCATAGAGGTGCCGATAATCTTTACAGAACGGCAGGAAGGAAATTCGAAAATGAGCGGCGGAATATTTGGTGAAGCCTTTAAGGGAGTGATCCAGATGAAAATTTCGAGCTATTTTAAGAAATGGGAAAAGCAAGAATCTTGATTTTAACCTAACAGTATAGATTCCAGCGAGAAATTGATAAAAATTTTTGATTGTTTTTAATTGTTTCAACAAAGTTTTATAATTTCACTTTTTTAAAAATGGTTTTTCAGGAGCAATATTGAGTCCGCTCCGATAAGCTTGTTTTTCTCAATTGCTTGAGAATTTAATATTTTCGGAATGCGACCAAGTTATTGGCAATATTGCCGTCACGAATGATTGAAAGACAAAATAGAGCTCGATGTATAAATATTTGAGCACATATTTTGCCAAAATAGAAGTTCTTTGACATAATTGTTTTATGTGATTTAGGATCCGGACAAAGTTTACCCATAAGCAACGGATATTTGCCCACATTTGATGCTTAATCAAACCTCGGTATCTGCTCTTGGCGTTCGGATAGTGATAGGCTAACTGAAAAATGGTTGCTTCAACATTGTTGCGTTTTTGCAATGTTTNAACTGGCGTTTCATCTATTTTTTTCCTTATCAGGTATGTATCAATATCTTTGAGGGTAAAGTAGCGATAAGCTTTATCGATTTTAATGCGCCATGTATCGTTACCTTTTTTGTTTTTGGCCTTTACAACCGTAAGCTGTTTGTTTGTGCAGGTGTCCAAAACAGTGAGATCTTCGCCTTCTGTAAGATTAAATTCAAATCTGCCCCTGGGCCCTTGTATAGCATGCAGGTATAGGTTGATATGGTTGCTTTCACAGAAAGCCTGATTATCAGGACTGTGATAGGCACCATCCATGTGCGCTGATTCTGTTTTATCAGGGAAAATTTCCTGGACTTTGTTAATATCGTCTTGCAAGAACTCAACATCTGATATACTTACTTTTCGGACATCGACATTGCCGATCAGGTTTAATCCTTTGTCATCACAGCTTTCGGTTACGTTGATACTGTATCCTTTGACCTTATTGCCATCTTTGTTTCGATAATTACAATCTGTATCGTGTGGTGACTGGACCGATTGAGCCGGTACTTCTGCATTCTCGCGCGCGATTACCGTTTTATTTTCATCGACTTTAAAATGCTCATGAAAAACTCTTTGCAGGGTTTGATAACGAGTGTCGGCAGAAACAGGGAGAATGGTTAAAATATTGTATATCAATCTGCCAAGTTCCTTGAGCCTGGATTTGACCTCCTCGCTGGTGCAAGTGTACACGACTTTATTACCCTCCAGTTTGAGCAGGTTATCCAGTCTTTCTTCCGTGGCTTTGTCAAATTGGCCTGGTCGTTTGAACTGGTTATAAAAAAGTCGAAGCGTTTCATGTATTATCTCGTAACGGCTAAGCCATGCGATATTGCTCCCCAGTAATTTGCTGTCCATACGGATGCGTTTACCACTGACTTCAAAATCAATACATTGATTTTTGGTTATGTCAGCAAAAACAACTTNAAAGAGATTTTCACTTCCTGTCTTTGCGTAATCATTTACGCGTTTGCGGAACAAATAGTAGGTTGAACCAGTGGGTACGGGATCATTAATGTTAAGTAATCCTATTGCACTGCGAGTCAGCATATTAAAACGACAATTTTCGAAAAGTTTCTCATCGCTTAACCCTTCTGCTTCTTTAAGTACCATCATGGCAACCAATACGCGAACAGGAGCATTGGGTGTGCCATTGTTCTGGCAAAACAGCTGGCTAAAAATGTTCTCGTTGATCCTCATAGTAACTTGCTGCCGAAATTGGTTATGCCAAGCCGTTTTGTCTTCATATAATTTCAACGACTTGCCGGAAAATAATGATTCAGGTGAGCCATAGAGGTTTAATTGGACTGATTCAGGTGATTTTTTAAACATTATCTATTTGAATAATTATGCTACTAAGCTACATAAAACATTTATAATACGCAATTAAATATCTGATTATTAATTAAATAAATCAACTTGCCACTTTTCGGAGTGGACTCAANATTGTAATATTATTTTCAATCACTGTTGGCCATTTGAAGTACACAATTTTTCACACTAAATCATGAAAGACATCATTATAAAAGATGCCAAAGTAGTTAATGAAGGTAAGGTTTTAAAAGATACCAGTATTTTAATCCGTAACGGGATTATTGAAAAGATTTTCAGGGATAAAGTTCCGGCCAATGTGCTTTCACAGGCTGAAGTAATTGATGCATCCGGCAAATTCCTTATTCCGGGAGTTATTGATGATCAGGTACATTTCCGTGAACCAGGACTAACCTATAAGGCAGATATAGAATCAGAAACCCGTGCTGCGGTAGCAGGAGGGGTGACTTCTTTTATGGATATGCCCAATACTGTTCCCCAGACAACCACACAGGAATTATTGGAACAGAAATTCCGGAGAGCCTCTGAAGTTTCACTATGCAACTATTCCTTTTACCTGGGAGCAACCAATGATAACCTTGAAGAGATATTGAAAACCGATCCGTCAAAAGTATGCGGAATAAAAGTATTTATGGGCTCTTCTACAGGTAATATGCTGGTGGACAATGTGGAAACATTAACGGCGTTATTTTCCAGGTCAAAAATGCTGATTGCTGTTCATTGTGAGGATGAGCCTCAGATACAGGCTAACCTGAAAGCTGCGAGAGAAAAGTACGGAGAGGATGTTCCATTCAGCGAACACCCCAAAATCCGGAATGCAAGCGCATGTTTTAAATCCACCTCCAGGGCTGTAGAACTGGCCAAGAAGTACGGTACAAGATTACACGTGCTGCATGTTTCGAGTGCAGGAGAGATAGCATTATTTGAACCGGGTCCATTGAACGGAAAAAAAATTACCAGTGAAGCCTGTGTCCATCATCTCTGGTTTAGTGATGCAGACTACGAAAAATTCGGATCACGGATTAAATGGAATCCTGCTATTAAGTCGGGAAATGACCGCCAGGCATTGTTGAGGGGGGTTAATGAAAACAGGATTGATGTCATCGCCACTGACCATGCTCCCCATACTCTTGAGGAAAAGCAAAATTCTTATTTCAATTGTCCTTCAGGAGGGCCTCTTGTTCAGCATTCATTGGTTGCGATGCTTGAATTAAGCAGGAATGGAAATCTGTCCATTGAGAAGGTGGTCGAGAAGATGTGTCATGCTCCGGCCGATATGTTTCATATCGAAAAAAGAGGTTACATCAGAAAAGGATACAAAGCCGACCTTGTTTTAATCGATACCGGGCGCTGGATGGTTACTAAGGAAAACATTGATTACAAGTGCGGATGGTCTCCCTTTGAAGGTGAATCTTTTTATTATTTTGTTAATAGAACATTCGTTAATGGAAGGCTTGTCTATGAAAATGACAATCCATCGGAAAAAGGTCTGTTCCATGATGAAGTAAAGGGAGAAAGACTTGTCTTTAATGGGAGGATTTGATGTGCTGATGAGTTGATGTGCTAATGTGCTGATGGGATGATTAAGGGATGGATAGAAGGGTATGAAGCGTTAGTGAATCCTGGTGTCTTGGTATTAAGCTGGGTTCGCTTTGGAAATTCGAAATAAGAAAAATGCCCCTGGGCATTCAAGGTATATAGAATAAACCGGTTATTTAGCCGGGCTGGCCGTCAGGTACAAAATATTATAATTCATTGGTGGATAAAAATTTAAACTCATGCAATGTTAATGCCATTTTCATAAAATAATGAATTTTAGTTCTTTGTAGATATTGACTGATCCGCTGTGAGCCTTATAAAAGTAGCAAAAGTATAACAGGAGAAAAGTAGTAAAAAATCTTCGGAAGCTTTGATAACAGAGCGATTGAGAGGATTGGATTACTACTGTGAGGCTTTAAATTCCATATTTCTTATACTGAACTCTGATTATTACCAAATCAACTCATTTCATTACTTTATACATCATTACAATCGCCCTGTCAATCCATTGCCCCCTTAACTCATCAGCTCATCAACCAATGAGTATAATATCAGCACATTAGCACATCAACTCATCATCCCTCCTCTATTTTAACAGGAATCTTGCAGTCCTTCTTGTTTTTTGTTCAACAAAAACAATACGGTCTTTGATCATATTTCCGATAGTTTCCGAATTATAATTGAGAATAGTCAAAAGTTCAAGGCCTTCGTTGTACCGTACCCTGAAATTCTGATACAACACCTGAATCAATTTGTCAATATTCCTTTCGGGTTTATCTATCGCCAGGGATAAACTCATGGCTGATTGCTGAACAATGTTCACCTTTATACGATACTGTGATAATAGATGATATACTTTCGCGATGTGATCTTCAGCTATAAAGGAGAGATCCAACGAAGAAACAGTGATTAGTACCTGGTTTTCCTTTACAATAAAAACAGGAATATTCTCTACAATAAAATCAAAATTGTGGACAATAGAACCTCCGTCTTCCGGTGCAAAGAATGATTTAACATACAAGGGAATATTTTTATCCACCAGAGGTTTCATTGTTTTCGGATGAATAATTTTGGCTCCGAAATAGGTCATTTCAACAGCTTCTCTGTAAGAAAGTTTGTCCATCTTCTGGGTATTGGAAAACTTGTGGGGATCCGCAGTCATTATTCCCGGAACATCCTTCCAGATGGTCAGACTTTCAGCATCCATTATATTAGCCAATACCGCTGCAGAATAATCTGATCCTTCCCGTCCAAGAGTAGTGGTGGAGTTGAAGGATGTAGCGGCTATGAAACCCTGTGTGAGATAAACCAGAGAATCGAAAGGATTAAAAACTTTGGGTACTGATTGGTTGGAGAGTTCCCAGTCAATATTTCCTTCTCTCCACGTATTATCGGTTCTAAGGCATTCCCTAATATCAATCCATTTATGGTTATAACCGATTTTATGAAGATAAAGGCTTACTATTTTAGAGGATAGTATTTCACCATAAGAAACGATCTGATCGTATTCAAAGTCATAATCGAGCGATGGTTCAGTGTGAAAAACCTTATTCTCAAGAGCAAGAAAAAGGTTTTCTATTTCATCGAGGGGTTTAGTGCTGTCAGTTTCAAATAGGTCTCTGAAGATTGAATAGTGATAATTCTTTATTTCTTCAACTACGGTAGAAAGATCTTTTATTTGATGTTCAAAATAATATTTTACCACTCTCTCAAAAGCATTGGTAGTTTTTCCCATAGCGGAAATAACAATAATCATATTCCCCGAATAGGATTTAATAATGGAAGCCATATTTTTTACGCTTTCTGCATCTTTTACAGAAGCTCCTCCAAATTTAAATACCTTCATATTATTTTTTCCCCTAATATAATTACTATAATAATATCAACAAAAAACAAAAAGCCGGATTTCCGGCTTTTTTGTTTTTTAGAATATTTAAATTTTAATGTGGGTAATTCTCAAAAATCTTACCCACAACTTTATTCAGATCCTTTTCAGTGGTTTGTGTCCTTGGATTAATCATCCCTTCTGCAATGCCTTCCCAAATCATTCTTTTCTGTTGAACATCAATTACATCAATAAACATAGTGCCTTCAACATATTTGTTAATATCCACATAAGTGCTTGTAGGACCCCAACCCCAGCCACGGTAATATCCCCAACCCCATGGGCTTCCAAATGTGGTAGCCGTAGCAGTGGTTTTTGTTTTTCCCTTAATTAAAACATTAACTAAAAGATCAGGGGTAGCTGCAAGCTTATAGCCTCTGGATTCCATCTGGGCTGCGATGTCATCTTTCAATCTGTCGCGGTTAAGACCGCTGAGATTAATCCGGTCAACTTCTTTAGTGAAATTAAATGTACTATATTGCCCAAAATTTGCCTTCCGATCATAATCGGAAGAAATTCTCAGCGTAGAACATGCTGTTATAATCAGTACCAAAATTACCGGAATCATTAACTTTAAACTTTTCATATTTAAAATATTTTAAATTAAACATCATCTTTATTTCTTGTCTCAGATTAACAACTTTGAGCTATTAACTCTATCGTTTATTTTTCTCTTGATTTTCTGAATCCTCCTGACGTTTTGTTTGATTGTGAATTGGATTGGTTCCGGTTACCTTCCCTTGAATTCATCCGCTGAACAGGTTCCCTTCCGCTGGAATAAGTATTAGCTTGACGAGGTTCAGTAGCCTTAAAGTTTCTATAATTTCTCAACGGATTAGTCTGGGAATTGTCCCTTTGTTGAAAATTATTTTGTCTGCCAGCCTCAGAATTTACTCTTGATCTTATTTCATTCTGAGAAGGAGTAGCCTGGTTTGCTCCACGGTTAAATGAAGGTGCAGTGTATTGACCAGATCTTGTATTGAGCGAATTATTCTGATTTACTGGACTTCTCCTATAAGAACCTTCGGACGATCGCATAAGTGAAGGAGTGGTCCTTGGAAAAGCGTCTCTTTTAACGGTTCCCCGTTTATAATTATCAGTACGTGTTACTACTGATGATCTTCTGCCGGAATAGTAGGTATTATTATTCCCTGACATAGATGAAGGCTGTCTTATGATATTGGCCCCCCTTTGGCGATCGATCCTGAGTAAATTCTCATTATTCACTCTTGGATTATTAACCACATTGCGTTCTATTGAATTATAAAATCCAGAATGGAAAATTGGCCGGTTATTGTGATTTCTATAGGCAAGATAATGATTGTGATAATAGTTATAGTAGCTATAGGATAAATGCGGATAAAGAGTGGGGTGGTAATGTGTCTGCCAGTAAATAAAATTAATTGAAGGCAAGCCCACAAAAACTATGTGACGGTTTGGACCCATATAAAAACCTGTGTGATAATATACGGGGTAAGGGCGCCAATAAGGATAGGGATACCAATAAGGATAACCAAACCAGAAGGGGTAGCTGTGTATTATACTGATTTCTAAACTTCCGCCTGCAGGGTAATCATTGTATTCACGGTTAAGGTCCGTTTCTTCTGCAAATTTATTGGCTGCATCCAACATTTCCTGGGCTGCTTCCGGGTCGTTTTGAATCTGGTTCCGATAATCCGCCAGATCTTTTTGATTTTCCTCTTCAAGTTCTTTCGAAATTGTATCCAGTTGATTAATTACCCATTCAGGATCTTCAAGATAAACACTTCCAAGCAGACGGGTAAATTCCTTATCTTCCACAAGAATGGAAACAATCTCAGGATACTTAAGTAAATTCCTGACGCTTGCTCGGGTTTGCTCGTTATATGGTGTCAGATAAGATTGAAATTCCTCATCAATTTCATTATTTAGTTGGTCTATTTTTCGTAAGGCATCGTAGCAACTTCGTGCATATTTATTAGCAGTTGTATGGATGTCAGAAGGATATCTGGATACGATACTGTTCACCTGAGAGGAAGAAGGTTTGCCGTTTCGAACCAGATCGCTAATAAGATCAGGATAACGGGCCATTTCATACAATGCAGCCTGGCTGTCGCGGTCATAGTCCTGGATAACATCGCGGAATTGTTTTTCAGATTTTTTCTGAAGATTTTCCAAAATACTGAGCACTTCAGGAGTCTGTGCAAGTTGAAGAATATCCTGCTGGACGTTCTCATCATATCCGGCAATTGCATTAATCGTGGTCCGGTCTTCCTCAATCATCCCCTGTAGCTTTTCTTTATCTCTTTGGGCTTGCACTTTGAAGGATGAAAATATTCCTATTATTAACCACGTAAGGAAAAGCAGTCTGAAGTAAATCTTTTTATCGTTGTTCGGTTTCATTTTCCTGGTTTTTTAAGGTTGACCAAAAAATCCTTCTCTTTCCCGAGAAGTGATTTTTTGGTTCCTGAAATATATATTATTAATCTGATAGTATTTATTAAACAAAAACTCTGCCAAAGATTAAAAAATTTGATAATAATTAACTTTCTTTAGGTGCTATTTTATGACTTAACTAAAATGATTTATAAAGAGATGTTTTCAAGTAAATTAAGACTATTAATTGTTGCGGTTGTGTTGGTTTCAGGGAGTTCTTTAAATGCCGCTGCTATAACCCCTGAATGGGAAAATCCTCTTGTTTTTCAAATCAATCGCGAGGCTCATCGAGCTACATTTCTTCCTTATTCCGATGAAAAGGCGGCCGTCAGGGATAATTATAATGAATCTCCGTACTTTCTATCCCTTAATGGAAACTGGAAGTTTAATTGGGTGGCCAAACCCGACGATCGGCCGGTGGATTTTTACAAGGAATCATTTGATGCAGGCAGCTGGAAAGAGATAAAAGTTCCATCCAACTGGGAAATGCAGGGATATGGTATACCTCTTTATGCCAATATAATTTATCCTCATGGATCGCATGCACCTTACATCCCTCATCAAGACAATCCTGTTGGGTCTTACAGAAAGACATTTCAACTTCCAACTTCCTGGGATGGTCGAAGAGTGTATCTTCATTTTGCTTCGGGTACCTCTGCGATGTACGTCTGGGTAAATGGACAAAAGGTTGGGTATAGCGAAGTCACCAAAAGTCCGGCAGAATTTGACATTACAAAATATATACATCAGGGCGAGAACATGCTGGCAGTGGAAGTCTACCGATGGAGTGATGGTTCTTATCTTGAAGATCAGGATTTCTGGCGTCTTTCGGGAATAGATAATGACGTATACTTATATAGCACAGCTCAGTTGAGAATTGCTGATTTCTTTGCACATCCGGATCTGGAGCCGTCTTTTAAAAACGGAACTTTATCTTTGAATGTAAAACTTAAGAATTATCTGACCAGGAATCTGAATAATCAGACGGTTGAGGTGAAATTATTGGATGACAGTGACAAAAAAATCTTATCGTTGTCTAAAAAGACAAATGTCCCTGCCAATAATTATTGTGAAGTATTACTTTCGAAGAAAATCTCTTCCCCTGAATTATGGACAGCAGAAACTCCTAACCTTTATTCTTTGCTTATAACGCTCAAAGATGAAAAGGGCAATCTTATTGAAACCACTTCCTGTAAGATCGGATTCCGGAAGATTGAAATCAGGGATGGTCAGCTTTTGGTTAACGGGCAGCACATCCTGATAAAAGGAACAAATATTCATGAGCTTGATCCATATGAAGGTCAGCATGTGAACCTTGATCTGATGAAGAAAGATATTATGCTGATGAAACAGAATAATCTCAATGCCGTTCGGATGAGCCATTATCCTCATTGTACCGATTGGTATAAACTGTGCGATAAATATGGATTGTACATAGTGGATGAAGCTAATCTCGAATCACATGGATCCGGATACGGGAAAGAAAATCCTGCCTTTCACCAGGAATGGTTCGAAGCCCATAAAGACAGGGAATATAATCTGGTAGAGCGTGATAAGAATCATCCTTGTGTGATTATTTGGAGCATGGGTAATGAAAGTGGAAACGGACCTGCATTCCAGGAAAGTTATCAATGGATAAAAAAGCGTGATCCTTCCAGGCCCGTGCAGTTTGAGCCGGCAGGAATGGAAAATAATACAGATATTTTCTGCCCTATGTATCCCACTATTGATCACATGAAAAGTTATGCCTCAAAACCTCAGACACGGCCTTTCATTATGTGCGAGTATGCTCATGCAATGGGTAACAGTACCGGAAATTTCCAGGAATACTGGGATGTTATCGGAACGAGCAAAAATATGCAGGGTGGTTTTATCTGGGACTGGGTGGATCAGGGCCTGGCCAAAAAAGCTGATAATGGTAAGATCTTTTGGGCTTATGGTGGAGATTTTCCCGGTAATGAGAATTACCATAACGATGAAAATTTTTGCTGCAACGGGCTCATATCTCCTGACCGCATTCCCCATCCCGGATTATCTGAGGTCAAAAAATCATATCAATACATTCATTTCTTAGTCAAAGATCTGGAACAAGGAGTCATTACAGTCAAAAATTATTATGACTTTACAAACCTGAGTAATTACCAATTTAAATGGGAACTTATCCGGAATGGTAAAAAAATTACTGAAGGTAGTTTTAAAACAGCTCTCTCCCCCAAAGCAGAAAAAGATATAAAACTTAATTTGCCGGTTCTTCAATTTGAACCTGGAGTTGAATATTTCCTGAATCTTTACGCATATACTACTGCATCAACGGAATTAATTCCTGCAGATTTTGAAGTAGCCCGTGAACAATTTGGATTCCAGGGGAACAATTATTTTATTCATAACGGGACAACAGGAAATTCTCCCAAGGTCACGACAGAAAATAATCGTATCATTGTTGAAACGGGAAAGGCCATTCTGATTTTTAACAAACAAAAAGGCACTCTAGATAATTATCGTGTAGATGGGAAAGATGTGCTTTCTCAGGCTCCCGAGATTAATTTCTGGAGAGCTCCAACAGACAATGATTTCGGGAATGGTATGCCGCGAAAATGCAATGTATGGAGAAATGCCGGAGATACAAAACAGTTAAAAGATTTTCAGATTAAAGAAGAAAATTCTTCCGTTTCAGTTTCTGCCCATTATTTTCTGAGGGATGTTGAAAGTGATTATTTTCTGACGTATACCATCGATCCTTCCGGAGCTCTTGTGATAGAAGCAGAATATAAAGCCGGACGCAATGAATTGCCCGAGATGCCTCGTTTTGGATTGTTGTTTACGTTACCTTCGGAATTTGACTATTTCAGTTATTATGGACGGGGCCCCCTTGAAAATTACACCGATCGCAATTTCTCCAGTTTTGTAGGAGAATATCAGTATAGGGTTTCGGAACAAAAGTGTCCATACGTTCGGCCCCAGGAGTTTGGGAACAGAACCGATATCCGCTGGTTTACCTTGAAAAACAGCCGAGAAGAAGGAATAAAGATTGAAGGGTTACAGCCATTAAGCGTGAGCGCTTTAAACAACCGTCCCGAAGATTTGGATCCTGGATTGACCAAGAAACAGCAGCATCCCATAGACGTCACAAAAAGATTCAACGTCACTCTTGCGGTGGATCTTGCACAAAGGGGATTGGGTGGCGATGACAGTTGGAGCCTGCTGCCTCATGAACCTTACAGGTTGACAGGCAAATCTTATAAATATGGATTTGTTATTAAGCCATTATAAGACCTGTGAGATTTTTCGTTGAATTTAATTCTGTTAATTCAAAGTAAAATGAAAAAAATCTATTGTATCGTTATTTTCCTGTTTGCAGCTTCTACTTTTGCAGAGGCCCAGGTTGAAGGTGTAAAACTTATTCCTTTCAATCAAAATTCGCTTTTCGGATACAAGGAAGCAACAACAGGAGAAGTGGTGATTCCCTGTATTTTTGATGGTGCGGAAGATTTTCACGAAGGATTGGCATTGGTTCAGAAGAAACTGAAATATGGATTTATTGACTCAAAAGGAAGCATCGTTGTAAAATTAAAATATGATAAAGCTGATAATTTTGAGAATGGAATGTCTGTTGTTAAGGTTGGCAATAAATCCGGAGTTATTGATAAGGATGGGAAATTGATTGTCCCGATGAATTATGACGGTATCGGTAGATTTAATCATGGACGGGCACTTGCCTGGAAAAATAATCGGTATGGGTTTCTGGATATTTCAGGAAATCTGATTATTCCTCTAATATATGACATGGCCTATGCTTTTGGTTCAGAAGGTCTGGCCCTTGTAAATAAGGGAGGCAAGATGAATGTGAAAAAAAACTTTACAGGAGGGAAATGTGGCTTCATTGATACTGAAGGCAACGAGGTCATTCCGTCCAAGTATGATTGGACAGAACCTTTTGTTAACGGCCGGTCGCGTTTTGTGCTCAATGGGAAAGTCGGTTGTATTGACATTACCGGCAAAGAATTGACTCCTGCTTTATACGAGGATATGGGAACTTTCAATGAAAGTTTGGCAATTATCGTGCTCAACGGAAAATTCGGGTTTATCGATATTTCCGGGAAAGTGGCCATTACCCCGCAGTATGAAAATGCCAAGGAATTTTACAAAGGTTCAGCAGATGTATTGTTAAATGGTAATTGGCTTAAGATTGATCACCAGGGAAAAGTGATTGAATAGAATTTGCAATAATTTACAATCGCCGGTATTTGTACATTAATTGTTCAGATACCGGCGATTGCTGTCACTGGAAATAATCATTAATTAAAATAGTGCATTTAAATTCTATGATTTAGTTTACAAATTTGTTAACTTTGTGACATGACCAGAGAAATACTATTTTATGAGAAATATTTCATCGAGTTCTATTTGTTGCTGGATTCAACAGTTCAGGAAAAGATTGAATATGTGTTTAAAGTAATTAAAACAGTTGATAGAATTCCGCAAAAATTTCTGACGCATGTTGAAAGTACAGGTGGATTATATGAGATACGGATTAAAGTAGAAAGTGATACTTATCGGGTTTTTTGCTGTTTTGATGAAGGAAAAATTGTGGTTTTATTTCATGGATTTCAGAAAAAAAGTCAAAAGACACCTAAAAGGGAGATGGACAAGGCCTTAAAGCTAAAACAGGAGTACTTTGATAAAAAGAAGGAGAAACAATTATGAAACAGATTAGTGACGCAAAAACATTCGATGAACTGCTTGATATTAAATACGGTAAACCTGGAACAGGAAAGAGAGATGAATTTGAAGTTAAAGCAAAAGCTTTTGTTGTTGGGGAAATGATTAAAGAGGCAAGAAAGGAAGCTCATATGACCCAGGAAGACTTGGCAGCAAAAACCGGAACAAAAAAAAGCTACATATCCAGACTTGAGAACGGGAAAATTGATATTCAGATTTCTACTTTATTTAAGATTTTTGAAGAAGGGTTAGGAAAAAAACTTGGATTTACAATGCTTTAAAATACAATTCCCAAAAAATGAAGGCTGATCAAAAAGCATAAATTTCACGACTTGAAAACAATGCAGGCAATGTAATTTTGGACACGTTATTGAGAGTGTTTGTTGCATTGATAACAAAAGTGAAACTGCAGGTTGAACTTTCCAATCTGAACTTTAATGTAGGTCAATGATCTCTTGTCTGAAGTCGAGGGGGAGTCGCTATAGAATTTCAAGGTTTTTTATCGTTTCGATCACGCTCTTTGCTGAGAGGTTATTCTGGCCGGAGAGGATGATCTTTGATTGGCGGTAAAAAGGATTTCTTTTTTCGAGTGTCTGATTGATAAAATCGATAAGTTCTTCCCTGGATTTGCCGGTGACCAGGGGCCTTTCAGTTCTTGAATGAGAGATGCGGTTGGCAAGGGTTTCCGTATCTGGAGAGATGTAAACAGTTGTTCCCGTGCGATTCATTAACTCCATGTTGTCAAAGAAACAGGGGGTACCCCCACCGGTTCCTATAATCACATTCTCAAATTGGGACACTTCCTGAAGTGCATGCTGTTCCTTTTGTCGGAATCCTTGCTCGCCTTCTTCCTCAAAAATAAGTGGAATAGTCCTGAAATAACGCTCCTCGATATATTTATCCAGGTCAATGAAACTAAGGTTCATCAGTTCCGCCATTTTCCTTCCCAAGGTGGACTTGCCACATCCCATAAATCCGATTAAATAGATCCTCATTCCTCAAAATTTAATTTCATCTGATCGGGATCTATATCTTCATTGCTGCGGATAATTTCAAAAGGTACATCATCAATCAGTTCAATTTCTTCTAAATTTTCCTCTTCTTCATCGCGGATCAGAGGTTCGATCTCGCGTATTTCCTTAATTGGAAAGGTTGTCAGTCTTTTCCCTTTTGCCTTGTAGGATTTTAACCCAATAAATTCATCGCCGTCGATAATCTCGTTTTCACGATCCACCTTCCCTCCTTCAAATTCAATTTCAAATCTTGGATGCGATTCCCACGTCAGGTTGATCAGTTTATTATCAGGGTGTTCCCCGATGAACCTGCAGGATTTATTCCCATTGACCTCCACCTGGAAACGTTTGAGATAGTAATAGTTTTGTTCAGCATCAAAATAGACAGCAGAAGCAGTTTTGTTTTCCCTGAATTTTTCGATGCTCAGAATATTTTTTTCAAAGTGATTCTCAAGATCATAAGAATACAACTGATAACAGCCGTCTTTGTCAATAACCAATATTTTATCGTCACCTGAGAATTCTCCAAGATATTTCCCCCGGCCATCAGCATTTAACCGAAGGACATCCTCATCAAACCATATTTTTCTTCCGCCCAAAGTGGATAATCCTTTCTCCTTCAGCGTTACTTTGTGGACTTCATTTTTTGTTACAAGGTTACCCATCGACTGCTTTCCCTTTATCGCAAGTTCGGCCATATCAACTTCCTGAACCAGCTTTTTGAGTTTCGGCCTTGGTTTCAGCAGGATTCTTAACACCTCGGATTCCCCGTTGGGATTGGCGCTGAAATAGAGAATGCGCGAACCCTCGGTTCCCATAGTCATATTATATTCCTTGTCACGGGTGACTCCGGTAACACTGAAACGTTTCATGTAGGTACAACCCGCTTTCCCATCCCTGTAAACAAGGTTATAGATGGTACGGTTATCGTTTTTCTTGAAGATCGCGGCATGAATAATGTTTTTGCCGATAAAGGCCTTGTCAGAAACCTTTGTTATAAAATAAGTCCCGTCTCGTCTGAAAACGATAATATCGTCGATATCCGAACAATCACAAAGGTATTCCGCCTTCTTTAAGCTGGTACCGATAAAGCCTTCCTCCCGATCAATATAAAGCTTCTCGTTGGCTACAATAACCTTGGCAGCTTCGATGTTTTCAAAATTCCGAATCTCGGTCTTTCTTTCACGCCCTTTGCCGTATTTTGTCTTTAAATGATTGAACCAATCAATAGTAAACGGAATGATGTTGTGGATGTTGTTCAATACCTCCACAATTTCATCCTCGATGCTTTGAATTAATTCATTGGCCTTGTCCGTGTTAAACTTGAGGATCCTTCCCATCTTGATTTCCATCAGTTTCAGGATATCATCACGGGTAATCTCCCGATTAAATCTTGGTTTGAAAGGCTCCAGTCTCTTGTCGATGTGGCGGACTGCTTCATCCAGGTTGACAGAATCTTCAAAGGCTTTATCCTTGTAAATACGTTCTTCAATAAAAATCTTTTCCAGGGAAGCATAATGCCATTGCTCCTCAAGTTCTGATTTTTTGATCTCCAGCTCAAATTTGAGGAGTTCAACCGTTTTATCAACGGACTTCCTAAGTATTTCGCTTACAGTGATGAATCCGGGTTTGTCATCTTCCACAATACAGGCATTGGGGGAGATGGAAACTTCGCAATCCGTAAAGGCATAAAGGGCATCAATGGTTTTATCCGAACTGATTCCCGGCATCAGCTGGATTACGATTTCGACATTCTGGGCTGTGTTATCATCAACTTTCTTTACCTTTATTTTCCCTTTTTCGTTTGCTTTTACAATGGATTCTATTACGGAGGAAGTGGTCCTTCCATAAGGAATTTCAGTAATTACAAGAGTTCTGTTATCCTGTTTCTCAATTTTCGCTCTGATTTTAACCGCGCCTCCGTGTAATCCATCGTTGTATTTTGAAACATCGATATAACCTCCCGTCGGGAAATCGGGGTAAAGCTCGAAATCTTCTTCTTTGAGGTATGCAATACATGCATCGAGGAGTTCATTGAAATTATGGGGAAGGATTTTAGAAGCAAGTCCAACAGCGATACCTTCAACGCCCTGGGCAAGCAACAACGGAAATTTTACAGGTAAAGTGACGGGTTCACGGTTTCGGCCATCGTATGAAAGTTGCCATTTAGTAATTTTGGGATTGAATAAAACCTCCAAAGCAAATTTCGACAACCGGGCTTCAATATACCTTGGGGCAGCAGCGTTGTCTCCTGTAAGAATATTTCCCCAGTTTCCCTGGGTATCTACCAGTAACTCCTTCTGACCAAGTTGGACAAGGGCATCGCCGATAGAAGCATCTCCATGGGGATGGTACATCATGGTCTGACCAATGATATTGGCAACTTTGGTATACCTGCCATCATCCATTTGTCTCATCGCATGGAGAATACGCCGCTGAACAGGCTTTAGCCCATCGTTCACATAAGGCACAGCCCTTTCCAGAATAACATAGGAAGCGTAATCGAGGAACCAGGTCTGGTACATCGATGACAAATAGGTAATGTGATGCAGTTCTTTTTTAATCCCTTTTCCGTCTTCTTCAAACGGGACTATCTTATTGTTATCGCTTTTATTGTTATCGCTTTCCTCAACCATATTTATTTATCTAATTGCACGAATCGTCAGATCAGCGAAGCTAATTTGGGACGAATTATCACGAAAATCTTTAGCTCACCAAGTTTCACCAGGTTCAACACAAAATATCTCAAAGTTCTTCCTTTAATCACCCCATCCTCACATCCTCACATTAACTCATCATCTCATCATCTCATCATCTCATCAGCACATCACCACATCAAACTTCGTCTTTTTCGACATGCAAATTCCCGATGATAAAATCCTGTCGATTGGGTGTGTTTTTACCCATATAAAACTCAAGCATCTCTGTTACTGAATCGTTTTTATTCATGATGACAGGATCAAGCCGGATATTTTCACTAATAAAATTTTTGAATTCATCTGGTGAAATTTCCCCTAAACCTTTAAAACGGGTAATCTCATGACCGGCGCCAAGTGTTTTTACTGCAAGATCTCTTTCCTCTTCACTGTAACAATAAATGGTTTTCTTTTTATTTCTTACCCTGAACAGTGGAGTTTGAAGAATATAAAGATGCCCTTTCCTGA
>JGI20225J20221_1001025_pt2 | contig 34594 bp, 30 predicted proteins | sample BioMet4_FD_20221 | JGI IMG/M metagenome (IMG submission 20221)
AAGGGCAAAGATAAGATTGTTTGACTGCAGCAGAATAATTATAAAAATCATAGGACTCCAATCATTTCGTCACAGTGCTCGACCGATTAAGTAAAATGGAATGAGCATTGGGAATTAAAGAGTCCACACATATGATGCACCACGGTTGTTGAACGGGAACGATCTATATTGGCCAAGTGTAAGAGGTGCTCATGAATAATAGCTGATGGCGGAAATATCCCGGCTTTCTAGTCCATTCCCCGCTTGAGCGTATACGAGATAGAAGACCCAGGAATAGATATGCTCTACCAAAATACACCAGCATAAGCTAACAATATTGAGTAATAAAGCAAGCGACGCACACACATTCTAGTTTTCCTGAGATCATTTGTCGATGCGCGCCGCGGAGTGGTATATCGTTAAGCAAAGATGTCCGTCTGACTTTGGCACTATGAACAAAGATTTGTCTCCCTATTATCCCGGAGTCCAACAGGCTCAAGCTCAGAAAAGATAACGCCCTGCTCACTACATAGGTGCACACATACAACAGATTCAGATACATGGAAAATTAGAAACACCAGCGTATAGGTTCATGGGTGTAGCGTTCTATTTAGAGTTTTTCCCTATCCTGACTTCACTGAAATTGGTAACAAGAACAAGACCAGATCGGTTTCTTGCCCCCCCAGCCCCTGTTCCCATCATTACTAAAAAGACGTTAGAGCCGTAGTGCCAGGAAAAGTTAAGCCGTGCTTACCATATTTTTAGAGATTGACAAAATTTACGCACATTCACTAATGGTTGGCTATTGATACCACCCGATTAGCTAAACGTGTTATCTACACTGACATAAAAACCAGAACAAACGGATTGTACCCAGCCTGCTGCCTCGAACGTATATACGGAGATAAAGCCAAAGCTAACGCGCACGAAGTTGGACAAATCTTCTATACCCCTACACCACCAACCCCTCTCCTTTAAGGTCGAACCAACGATCGACTGAAGATCGCAATAGAAAATGAGCCTCGGTCTGAAGTTCAACAACAGGAACACCCCGTCATATGTGATCAAGTTCAACGCAAAAGAACGAAGTGCATGATCTATATATGTACGTAACAAACGAACAAATATCATCAGTGTATTGCGGCAGAAGATAGCCGAAAATACGACTTCCGCATCTACATTTATAGGATAAGACTCTCATGACACGGCCACAAAGACATCATAGACGGCGACCTCAACAGTACGAACGTTCGATTCTTCACGCGACAATACATTGGCATCCGAATGATGGCATGGTATTCGAAAAAATTTCATTACCGGTCAGGAAATTGTGGGCAGCTTCCAATACCATGGCTACCACCTTCATCAAGGGTCCAAAAAGAAAAGATCACAAAAAACAAAACGACCATGTAACTGAGCCGTGCCCAATCGCTGAAGTCTCTCCCAACATGAAGCCTTTATTCATTGAAATGTCAGAGTTTTGCTATGGAAGACACCATATATGGTTATCCTTAAAATCTTCAATTCCGTCTTCAACACTCAGGTCCGTATAAATCGATGCTTTTGAATACAACCGCTGTTTAAAAGATCTGGGAGCCAACTTTCTGAAATTTTATCATCCAAAAGTTTTAACCAATGCCCAGTATCCGGAAGAACAGAAGAAAAAATTTGATCCCTTGAATTTATTCACCAATTCTTGAGACCAATTTCCTGCAAGCTTGTTCTGTTCCACCAAGGTGATGCACAAAATTGAATATCAACGGAACCTTCAAGAACAGTTACGCGCCGTCTGAAATTAGCGTCTTTTACTGCAAGTGGTGAATAACGTCTTTCAACATCTTTTCTGCCGTCCCTTAACACGCGGAACGAGGTGGTACTTGACTGATGATATTGTCAATGCATATCTGAAAGACCGTTTTTAATTTACGTGAAATCAGGAAATAAAAACCGCCCACGGTACGTATGAGGGCCATACTTCAATTCAAGAATTCAAATGATTGTGAAACATCTACTTTTGGACAGTTTTATAAAATCCGATATAGATATCATGGTTATAATACCTCTGATAAATATATCGGATAATAATCGCTAGAACTTTAATACTTTTTGCAATTCAGTAATTAAATTTTTAAATGTGCCGAGAGCAGCTTCAATTGGTTTTGTACTTTCCATATCTACACCAGCCAGCCGGAGACTTTCAATCGGGTAGCGGGAACCGCCGGACTTGAGGAATTTAAAATAATCGTCACGTTCAGCCTTACCGCCTTCTGTTACGCGTTTTGCAAGTGCGAGTGATGCTGAGATGCCGGTTGCATATTTGTACACATAAAATGCGTTGTAGAAGTGTGGAATACGTAATCCTTCCATGTCGCTGTTTGACTCAAAGTGCATTTCCGGACCAAAGTAATCTTCTAGCAACTTGCGATAAATAGAACGAAGTACGTCTGCACTAAGCGGAGTTCCGTTCTCAACAAGTTCATGCGCCTTAAGTTCGTATTCTGCAAACATTGTCTGACGATGCAGTGTTGCAAGAATATCTCCGGCGCGCATCGAAAGAAGATATGCCTTCATTTCTGGCGATGATGCGTTTTTGAGCAGATATTCAAAGACGAGTTCTTCATTGAACGTTGACGCAACTTCTGCTTCAAAAATAGTGTAGTTGTAGCAAAGGTACGGATTGTTGTGCACGCTGTACCAAGAGTGCATGGAGTGTCCTCCTTCATGTGCCATGGTGAACACGTCCCGAATAACGCTGTCTTTGTAGTTCAAAAGAATGTATGGGTAGCCGATGTATCCTCCGGAAGAAAATGCACCACTCCGTTTGCCTTTGTTTTCGTAACGGTCGGCCCATCCGCTTTTAAGACCGTTGCAAAGGGTGTCAGTATATTCTGTTCCAAGAACACTCAATGCGTTGCGCACAATTTCAACTGCCTCATCGTAGCTTGTTTTGGTTGCAACATCTTTAACGAGCGGAACATACACATCGTAATGGCGAAGCTCGTCAAGGTGCAGTGCCTTTTTGCGAAGCTCATAATATTGGTGGAGCGGCTCAAGATTTGCATGAACTGTCTCAACAAGGTTATGATAAACGCTGAGTGGAACTTTATTTCCGTAGAGCGCTGCTTCGAGGGAAGATTTATAACCGCGTGCGCGTGACACAAAAATATCATTATTGACAGAGCCTGCGTACAGCGAAGCAAGTGTGTTTTGGTGATTTTCATAAGTTGCATAGAATTTAGTATATGCTTCCTTGCGGACATCACGATTTTGATTGTCCATGAATTGTGACCACGTTGTCTGAGTGAGTGGTTTTTCTGTTCCGTCAACGGTCACGGTGCCAAATGAGAGATCAACATTTGTAAGAAGGGAGAATGTCTTGTCTGCTGTCTGGGCACTTTCATTTTCAAGTGCAAGTATGCGCTCTTCTTTTTCTGAAAGTGTATATGGCTTCATGTGCAGATGTTTTTGTATGTATATTCTGTAGTTGTCAAATTCTTTTGCGTCAATCCAGGCGTTTATCTTTGAGTCCTGAATTTCAAGCAGCTCCGGTGAAAAGAAACTTGTTGCAGTTTCTGCTGCGGTAACAGCCATCATTACGCGACCTTCTTTGTCTTGTGCCACTGCATCACTTTCATCAGCACAGTGTTGTAGGCTTGCGTATTGATACACTTGTTCAATCGTACGGTCAAGCGTTTCCATTGCTTTAAGCGCTGCAAGCAACGTTTCGCTTGAGGAAGAAAGTTTTCCTTTGTAAGATGCAACGGTATTAGTGAAGGAAGTGATTTTTTTTAAATCTGCTTCCCAATCATCGTCTGTTTTGTAAAGTTTTGTAAGGTCCCACTTGTCGCTTGCGGGAACATCTTTGCGTAAAGGTATTGTTTCTGTTTTCATGAGCACAGTGTATCATAGCGTGCAAAAAAAGCATAGAAGAAGAATGATTACTGCAACATCATCTGGTCATTGTCGAGCGAGCGTTTCTTTATGTTGCGGAATTTTTGCACAATGTCATCCATGGTGAGCTTAGCTTTTTCCTGCTGACCAATGTCAAGAATAATTTCTCCGCCGTCCATCATCAAAAGACGTGAGCCGTAGTCGAGTGCCTGCTGCATATTGTGTGTGACCATCATGGTGGTAAGATTATATTCCTGCGCAAATTTTCGGGTAAGCTCCATAATGATTGCCGCGTTGGTAGGATCGAGCGCTGCTGTATGTTCATCAAGCAAAAGAAGTGATGGTTTTGACATGACTGCCATGAGCAATGTGAGTGCCTGACGCTGGCCGCCGGAAAATTGCTCAACGTTGTCACGCAGTCTGTTTTCAAGACCCATATTTAGAACAGAAAGTTGTTCTCTGAAGTATTCGCGGAGTTTATTGTTAAGGCTTATTTTTAATCCCTTAAAACCTTTTTTATATGCAATAGCCATATTGTCTTCAAGTGACATTTTTCCGGCTGTGCCAAGAAGCGGATTCTGAAAGATGCGTCCAATATATTGGCGCTCGCTTATACTCTTTGTCGTGGGTAATGTTGCGCGGACCATTTGCTGTTTCGAGCGTGATTGTTCCTGCGGGTGGGCGTAAGTGTTCCGGCAATGACATTTGTATAGAGTTGATTTGCCTGCTCCATTGCTGCCGATTACCGTTATGAAATCTCCCTTGTTGATGTCCAGTTAATATTTTTGAGCGCTTTATTTTCATCAGGAGTATGTGCGTTGAACGTGATGCTTATTTCGTTTAGCGTAATCATTTTTGTGCCTCTTTTGCAGTTCTTTCTTTTTTATTTTCCTCACGCTTTGCACGAATTTTATCGGTAAGATTCACTTGTGATATGACAAGACAGATGATGATAAGAATGCCGGTGACAAGTTTTAAATCGTTTGCTGTCATATGTATTTTGTAACCATAACTTCTTGCAAGCATCATGAGCGCACGGTAGATGAGTGAACCAATGAGAACTCGAAGTGTCTGTAAAGAAATTTTATTTGATTGAAGTACAAACTCGCCAAGCATGAGTGATGCAAGTCCGCTTACAACAATGCCGGAGCCCATGTTGACATCTGCGAATCCGTTGTACATCGAGGCAAATGCGCCGGCAAGAGCGGCAAGACCATTGCTGAAGCAAATGCCTATGGTGCGCACTTTGTCAGGGTCAACCCCTTGTGAAATGACAAGCTGTTGATTTGATCCGAGAGCGCCCATGGTGAGTCCTAAATCTGTGTGAAAGAACAAATCAAGCAGCGCTTTGAGCACTACGATAAAAATGATAAGAAAAATGACAAGACCAATCGCCGGTAACAAATCAATGACAAGCATATCGTTGAAGCCAATTGCAAAGTTAGAAATATTTTCAGTCGCAATGGATTCTATTTTGTCTACCATCGGTGCGGTAACTGTTTCTGACCAATCGTTGATTCTTGTAAAAAGATTAGGCAGTTTGAGATAGGAAATATTTGCCTTGTTTGACATGATGCGTAGGTTTACGGAATACAGCATTGTCATGGTAAGAATTCCTGCAAGCAAATCCGGAATATGGAGTTTTGTATAGATGAGGGAAGTGACAAGCCCGGCAAGCATTCCTGCTATAAACGCGATGAGAAGTCCGGCTACCGGAGAAATGCCGTGGGTAAGACAGGCGGCAAGAACACAGGCGCCCATTGGAAACGAGCCATCAACTGTCATGTCGCAGAAATTTAAAACTCTAAACGTTGTGAAAACGCCGAGTACCATTATGCCGTAAATTAGACCTTCAATTATTATTCCAGAAATCATACTATCTATAGTAACATAAAAAAATTGTTTGTAGAAGTGCAGAAAAAACCGGCAGCAGATGTGCCGGCTTTTGTGTATTTTTTATAGGATCGTTATTTCTTTTCGCTCAGAGTACCGTTTTCAAAAATCATATTTGCCATGTCGGTATATTTTTTGTCAACGGTAATTCCACATGCGGCAGCATTATCAAGGTCAATGAGGAAGTCGCTGTCTGAAGGTTCTGTCATGAAACGTACTGGAATTTCGGAACATTTCTTTCCCTTGAGAATTTGCACAACAAGTTCTCCGGTAGCGCGGCCTGCTTTGTAGTAGTTGAATCCGCTGGCCATGAAAATGCCACCTTCTTTTGCAGCTGTTACATCTCCGCTGAAAATAGGTTTCTTTGCTTTTCCAAAAACGTCAACGAGAGAAGAAATTGCGCTGAACACTGTGTTGTCCGTGGTAAGGTAAATGCCGTCTACGCGGTTGATGATTGCTTCCGCAGCTTGTTTTACTTCGTCAGATTTAGAAATGCTCTGTGTGACAAGCGTGATTCCTGCTTCTTTACATCCCTGTTTTACCAGCTCAAGAGCACTGATGGAGTTTGCTTCGTTGCTTGTGTATATGTAGCCAAGTGTTTTTATTTTTGCAACTTCTGCAAAAAGTTTAATGTGCTGTACGGTTGGAATTGCATCGCTCATGCCGGTAACATATTTGTCTCCGTGGGCAGTCGTGGTAACAAGACCTGCTCCAACAGGATCGGTTACTGCGCTAAAAACAACCGGTGTAGTTTTAAGTGTTGTAGCAAGAGCGACTGCTACAGGAGTTGCAATGCCAACTGCAACGGTGACCTTTTCTGTCTTAAACTGGTTTGCAATTTGTGCTGCGGTGCCAACATCGCCGTTTGCATTCTGCTGGTCAAATTGTGCATCTATGCCAGCGGCTTTGATTGCATCAATGACACCTTGTTCGGCAGCGTCAAGCGCCGGATGCTGTACGATTTTTGCAATGCCAATCTTTACTTTCTTTGTATTTTTTTTGGCTGCAAAAACTGAAGTGCTACATGCGGTAAGAACCGCAAGAGTCAAACATAAAATCTTTTTCATAGTGTACCTCGCTTTTCGCATAACTGAATTTGGTGATGCGTGATTCTTTATATAGAAACGTTACTGTAAACAGAAACATTTGTCAATAGTTTTTTGCTGAATTTTTTTGTATTTTTTAAATTTTGATTCGTATAACTAGTTAAGAGTTTTTTGGAGGAAGAAGATGAACAAAACATTGCTTGTGTTGCCATTATGTTTGCTGGTTTCATGCGGACTGTTTTTCCTTGCATCGTGTACATCGTGTGTTCAAACAGAAAGTGGAACTACAGGCTCCGGCGGAATGCAGGACGCTGAGCGTAAAAAAAATGAAACTTCAATTCGTATTGCTGACTGGAATACTGAAACTTTTTTTGATTCCATAAATTCCGGAAGCGAGTATAGTGAATTTTTAAAGAGCAAAACATGGGGAAAAGACGCATATGTCAAGCGTCTTGAACGATTGTGTTCCGTGATTAAAACGCTGAATGCAGATGTGTTTGTGATGGAGGAAATTGAAAGCGAAGCAGTTGTGCAAGATATTAGTAATTTTCTTGCGGGGGAATGGGATCAGAAAAAAATATATGCGTACGGTTGTTTTGCAAAAGATGAAGGTAGCTCAATTGGTTGCGCGGTGCTTTCAAGATTTCCGCTTACTAATATGAAGATTCATACAATTGACATTCGCAGCGAAACAGAAAAAATGCCTTCCGTGCGTCCGCTCATTGAAGTGACGATTCATAAGAACAGTGCCGCACTTGTGTTGCTTGTTGCGCATTGGAAAAGTAAAAGTGGCGGTGAGCAAGAAACGGAAAAATGGCGTAACTGGCAGGAAGAACTTCTTGCAGAAGAAATTGCATTGCAGACTCAGCAAGGAAATGCTGTTGTTGCCTGCGGAGATTTCAACAGGGATATTTCTTGCTTTACAGAAGATGATGATGGACAGATTGTTCTTGGCAAGAAAAAGAGTGTGACTGTTTTTTCGCCATGGATATTAAATGACGGCTCGTTTGTAACGCCTGGAAGTTATGTTTTTGACGGCAAGTGGGAACGTATAGACCATTTCTTTGTTGCGGGACGAACAGTCTGCCGGCAGTTTGAACCTGCCACAGACGGACCCTGGTATGATGCTGCGGGAAACAAGCCTGTTAAGTATGAACTGTGGAATGGTTCAGGGTATAGTGACCATCTTCCTATAACAGCAACAATATCATTTTAAACGCAAAGATTCATTTTTGAACTATATATAAATATTCCTTGACATGAATGTTGCGTGAAGAAAGATTGCGACTCGCACGGAACGCAGTGTAGGGAGCTTCAAGAACGGTCACTTTTCCCACTGAAGAAAGCAGTTTAATCATTTGCTTTTCAGAGATAAAGCCTTCGTTGTTAAAAGAAACGGCGAAATATTTTGCCTTGAGCTGCTGCACTAAATCTAGAAAAGTATCTTCTGCTAACGGACGGCAATTATAGCGTGAACGATTCCAGTCGTTTGGAATGCCGGAGACAACGCTCATTTGGCTGGAGTCTGGATGTTTGTAGTTTGCAATTAAATTCAGCATAAAATAATTTGAACCGTAGGGATGCTGGTTGTATGGCGGATCGATATAGGCGAAGTCTACCGTTGGAGCTTCTTTGCCTGATACAAGTGTATTGGCATCGCTGCAGTATATTTTTGAATCACACGCGAAAGAACTAAAAACGGGGAATCGTAGCGTTATATTGCCAGTGATACGTGACAGGGCATCAGAGCCGTTGCCGCCAAATTTTCCTGTTCCAGTTCTGCTGTTTTTGTAGAATCCTTTGAATACACCGCCGGTGTTTGCATGAATGGAACTTTCAGCGAGTAGTGGCGCTATGAAAAAACATTGTAGTTCTTCAGGCACAATTTTTGCAATCGCAGAACGGGCAATGTCTATGTAGGCGGCGTTGTATGGTGTGTAAAAACAACGCTCGTCTTTTTTTATGCAGCTCATGGTATGCGGAGCGTAAAGTTTAGAAATAAAGCCGGGACAAGAGTCGGTTTTTAGCGCATTGGAATTTTCGTCAATATACAAAGCAATCTTTTGAGCGCATGTTTCATTTAGCGTCTCATATAATTTCTGCAATTTATCCATGTCGAGACTGTTTTTGTTTGCAAGATAGCAGTTGCTTATGACGCGGGCGTATTCTTCAAGGTCGTTTGCGTATATGAATGAAGAAAATTGCTTGAGATAGCGGGAAACAATGCCGCTTCCGCTAAAAACATCAAAGGTGACTAATTTTTTTGCATTGAGCTTTTTCTGCACAAAAGAAACACCTTGTCCAATAAAATCAAGGAGCGCGCGTTTGTTGCCAATATAGGTAATAAGCTGGTCGGTAAGATATGAGTGATTTTCTTGTGGTGCTTCCTGCATTTCCATGGTGCTAGTATAGCAGAAAGTGTCTTATAAAAAAACACCCTGCCAATGAATTGAACTTATGCCGATTGCTATTTTTTTATGCAAAGCGGCACTAGTATGGAAACCGTTGTTCCCTTTGACGGCGAAGAATGAATCTTGCAGACGGCGCCAATCTGATCAGCGCGGTAATACATTGATTTTAGGCCAATGCCGGTGTATCGTTTGTTTGCATTTGCTACAGGCAATGCTTTTTCAAGCTGAAGCGGGTTTTTGTTGAGCGCTTCATTTCCTTTGCCGTTGTCCGCAATACAGACGGTGAGCGTGTTGTCTTGTTGTGTGAAAGAGACAGACGCATTTGAAGCGCCGGAATGTTTTACGGTGTTATGCAGCGCTTCCTGAATAATTCTGAATATATCAATGTTTTGTGTACGGTCAAGCAGTATTGGCTCTTCTGCGTTCCAAAAAAAATCAATCTTTAATTTGTTGTCGCATTGTTCCTGCACGGTGTGGCAGAGATTTTCAACAGCCTGTTTCATGCCGAGCGCATCAAGTTCCATAGGAAAGGAATCATGGGCGTACTGGCGTGTTCTTCGCAGTGTCTCATCAATGAGCGTGCTCAGTTCTGCAAGGTCTGGTTGTAGTGCTGACATGCCTTGGCACATCATGCTTATGCCGGCAAGTCGTTGACAAATGTCATCATGCAGATCCATGCTGAACCGCATACGTTCCTGTTCGCTGATTTTAAGAACTTCCGCTTCAACAAGAATTCTGCGCTGGCTTTCTTGAGCCAATTTTTTGTTTGCGTCTACAATTTGCTTTGTACGGCTTTCAACTTCTTTTTCAAGCTCACGACTGCGTTCCTTTTCTTTTTGAAGAAAGTGCATTCTGCTGATGGTGTTGCCAAGCAGTATGGAAAGTGAACACATCTGCGGATGCACGCTGCTTTCCGCTTCGTACACAATAAGGCCAAGCTGTTCTTTGCCGGCGCACAGATAGCGCAATGTAAGATCCTGAGGCGTACTGTGTTTGACTTTCTTGCTAAAGAAAACTTGCAGTGACACTTTTTTACCTGGCGTGTACACTGTTTCCTTTTTGCTTGTCTTTGTGTAGATAAGCAATGATTCATCAAGAATATGATTTTTATCAGGTGGAAAAAGAAAGAAGGAAAAAGTTTGAATGCCACTGTTGCCAAGAAAACTGCGCAAATTTTCAACAATGTCATATATTGAATTTACAGAGTTTAACGTCTGACTAAAAAAACTGACGTGCTGCTGCATCTGTTCATTTTTTATGCGTTCACGCTGAATTGTGGAAATGTCTTCTGCTAACTGAATATTTTTTTGTGTAAAGTTTTCTGATTTGACGCAGCCACAACTGTTGCGCAGAATGAGTGTTGAATCTATGTGGATTATTTCAGGAGTAGGCTTCTTGCGGATAAGATTATACATTGTGTCAACCGCGGTGCTACCCATTTTATCTGTCGGCTGCCGTACTGTTGTAAGTGGCGGTTGTTCCAGAAAAGCGCTTGGTATGTCGTCAAAACCGGTGACTGCACACGCAGACCAGCGTTTGTCGTGCTGCGTTTTGAGCGAATGTGATGCGCCTATTGCCATGTTGTCGTTTGCACAGACAATCACATCAACAGGGGAATCCGCATGGGAAGCAATGTATTGTTCAACGGCAGTCATTCCGGTGTATTCACTGAATTCCGCATGAATGATTGCTCCCGAGACAGAAGCGTCTTTTTTATGCGCGTTTTTTATTGCGCTGCAGAAAATTGATTCACGGATAATATTGTCTTGATGGCCGATTGGTCCGCCAAGAAAAAGGAATTTCTTGTAATGGTGCGTGGTGAGCAGGTGATTCATCAGTGCTTTCATGGAATCGTTCATGTTTACAAGAAGCGTTGGCAAGCCTTCAATAGGTATGCTGATTGAAATGACGGGAATGGATCCGAACAGTTGCTTGATTTTTTCACCGTGTAGAACGGTAGATTTGTCTGCGATGACGGAAGAAACAAGAATGACGCCGTCTGCAGAAATGAAGGAATGTGAAGGAAGCAGTCCACGGGAAGAATCATCTTCCCCGAACTGTTCTTGCTGCACGCAGAGCAAATCAATGTTTAACTCCCGCGCGCGTAAACTTACGGAACGGTAAAGCGCTAGCTGGTATTCTTCATCAAGATTGTTGAGATAGAGAGCTATGCGCATTACAGTCTGTTAGTATTTGTAGATTGCGTACACTGTCGTATAATTGTTGAGACTCATGTTGAGCAGTGATTTGATGATTTCATCTGTTGAAGAGAATGAAAGAGTTGCGCCTTTTCCCGTTGACTGTGTGTTGAACGAAAGCGTGCATGTCTTTCCTGTTCCCTTGGCAATGGCTTCTTTTATTGCCGTGCAGTAGCCGTAATATGTTGCGACAGGTTTTATGCTTGAAGTTGACGGCGTACCGGTGAAGCTGAATGAGGTGACTCCTTTATAAGTGCTGTTTGAAGCCTTTAACGCGACTTCTGCAAGCAATGCATATGTGTCCTGCGGACAGTTATCATACATTTTGATTGTTGTTGTTTTTCCGGTGAGAGCCGAGGTAGGACAACCGGTAAAAGAGAATGATGCGACAAGTGCAATTGCCGCTACAATAATAAGTGATGAATATTTCTTCATGGTAAAACTCCTATTTGTCCAGTATACCACGTTATTCATGAAGAAACAAGAAAAGCCGTTTGATTTATGACTCTGCCGGCACAAAAGGGACACATTTTAAGAAGAAATAAATGAAGTATAATTAAAGAATATTTATTGACATTAAAGACTTTTGGACGTACAGTATCACTAATCATGGACAGTGCAAATTGTGGCAACGATTCCTGCGCGGAGTATTTGGCTCTGCTGCAGAAACGCCTTGAATGTTATTTTGACGTTGCAAAGAATAAAGTGTACGGCGGAATGACATATGATTTTGCAGCATCATACTCATCTCGTGAGAATCAAACGCTTCTTTCAAAAGATGCCGTGATGGATTACCTTGATACAAAAGAGCTTTGCCTTGTATGCACTGCCATGGATTTATCTTCTTTGAAGGAACAGCTTGATTCCCTTCCTGCCTTTGCCATTCAGTACAGTGGAGAACTTTCCCGCCATCATAAGTCTACTACGGTGACCGTGGCATTTGTTGAGCAGGCAGGCTGCACGAAAGAAGAAATTAATCTGATAAAGCGATTTCATTTTCATAAGACGCATCGATTTGGCTTTTGGGGATATACAGACGCATGTGCTGTTCTTGTGGACTTGGAGGCAAAAAGTGTGTACTGCAGCCGGTTTGCAGCTGCAAAACGCAAGATATTTAATCCTGTTGAAAAAAACGGGAATAAATAAAAGTAGGCCTGTTCTAAAAGACAGGTATGGAGGAATAAAGAGATGAACTCTCTTGTTTTATTGTTAGGCGGAATTGTGATTTTCGTCGTTGCCTATATCTGTTACGGCGGATATCTGGCAAAAAAATGGGGTCTTACCAATGACCGCAAGACTCCGGCTGAACGTCTCAATGATAACATTGACTACGTTCCGACTGACGCGCGTGTTCTTTTTGGACACCACTTCTCTTCAATCGCAGGTGCAGGTCCTATAACCGGACCAATCCTTGCGGCTGCATTCGGATGGATTCCGGTGTATCTCTGGATTGTCATTGGTTCAGTGTTTGTTGGCGGTGTGCATGACTTTGGTTCTCTTGCTGCTTCTTTGGACAACGATGGCAAGTCTATTGGCGAAATCATCAGCACTAACGTTTCTAAACGCGGAAAGACTATTTTCAACTGGTACGCGTGGCTCACCATCGGCCTTGTGGTTGCGGCGTTCACCGACATCTGTGCAAAGACATTCGCATATAATCCGGCGACTGGCGACCTTACCGGCGCTCAGGCTGGCACTGCTTCCATTATTTTCATTTTCCTTGCAGTCGCATTCGGCTGGTGCCGCAACAAGCTCCATGCAGGACTTGGTGTTTCAACAATTATCGGTGTCATCTGCGTTGCAGGTGCAATCGTACTCGGCTTCTACTGCCCAGTTCTTAAGTTCAATGCAACTACCTGGGATATCATCCTCATCATTTACATTGCGCTTGCTTCAGTGCTCCCGGTATGGCTCTTGCTCCAGCCGCGTGACTACCTCTGCAGCTTCCTGCTCTATGCAATGATGGCCGGTGCTATCATCGGCGTGTTCGTAAAGCATCCGACGATGGACCTTGTTCCATTTGCAGGATTCAAGGTTGCGGGAAAGGGAACGCTCTTCCCGATTCTTTTCGTAACAATCGCCTGCGGTGCCATCTCTGGATTCCACTCGCTCATTTCTTCGGGCACTACGTCAAAGCAGCTTGCGCATGAGAAGGACGCTCAGATTGTAGGATACGGTGCAATGCTTGTTGAAGGGCTCCTTGCAATTGTGGCACTCATCGTCGTTGGCTATGTTTCCAAAGATGGTCTTACCGCTATCGCCGACGGTTCAAAACTTGGCGCACCGGCTGCGGTCTTTGCAAACGGCGTTGCTGCGTTCATGAACGCATTTGGCATTCCGCTCCAGGGCGGCAAAGTGTTTGTAACGCTTGCTTACTCTGCATTCGCACTTACGTCTCTTGATACGGCTACACGCATCGGACGTTATCTTGTGCAGGAACTTGCTCAGGGCGCTAAGAAACAGAACACCTTTACAAAGGCTGTTGGCAATATGTACGTTGCAACAGTGCTTACCATCGCAATTTCTGTCGTGCTGCTCATTGCCGGCTATGCAAAGATTTGGCCGATTTTCGGTTCTGCAAACCAGCTGCTTGCGGCACTCGCACTGCTTGCCATCACCGCATGGCTGCTCCGCAAGGGACAGAAGGCTTGGGAGACAATCATTCCGGTTGTCTTCATGTTCGCAGTGACATTTACCGCAATTGTGATGCTCGTTGTACAGCATATGAAAGCATTTGTTTCAGCGTTGTCTGTTCCGGTTGCAGGTTCCAACCCTTGGATTGACCATCTGCCGCTCGCCGTGATTGGCTGCGTACTCTTCGTGCTTGCCGTTCTGCAGGTTATCGAAGCAGTTCGTATGCTTTCACGCAAAGGTGCTAAAGCTAAAGCGTAATACATACGTTTGCTGCACTGGTTTTATAATATGAACAAGTCCCGGAAAGAAAGTGATTCTTTTCCGGGACTTTTTTATTGCATTTTTGGTACGGAATGGGCATAAAAAAAGAGGCCTTCTTTTTTAGAAAGCCTCTTGTGCTTACACTGAAAAGAGAATTATTTTTTCTGCGTAGCTGCGGCAAGTTTTGCGTCAGCTACGGCGTTTGCATCAGCTGCAATCTTACGCATTTTTTCTGTCACTGTGTTGATGTTGTTCACCATCAGAATTGGCTGGAGTGTAGCATCAAGCGCATCGCGCCACAGAGAACCTTCTGGATCTACCATGTTGCGTTTGAGCGTTGCCATTTTGATTGGTATATGCACGTACTTGTCGTGTACCAGACCAATAACAATCTTTGTCTTGCCGGCCATCGCTGCGTGGACAGCATTATTGCCAAGTCTTTCGCAGTAGATTGAATCGTTTGCCGTGGTGACGGCAGCGCGCACCTGGTAACCAGGATCAATGTATTTTAAGTTGATATGAATGTGTTTGTTTGCAAAGTATTCCGTAATCTTGTCGCGAAGGTATACGCCAATGTCGGCAAGTTTTTTATTTCCGCTTGCATCCTTTTGGTTTGTCGTGGTAAGTAAATCTTGTCCGGCTCCTTCTGCTACGACAATGACCGCGTGGTGATGATCCATAAGCCGAGCCTCAAGATGTTCAAGGAATCCATTTGGTCCGTCAAGATCAAACGGCACTTCCGGAATAAGACAGAAATTTGCTTCGTGGCTTGCAAGTGCTGTCTCTGCAGCAATAAAGCCCGACTCACGTCCCATGAGCTTAACAAGACCAATGCCGTTAATTTGAGAATGCGCTTCCATGTGTATTGAATTGACTGCTTCAGTAGCCTTCTGAACTGCTGTTTCAAAGCCGAAGGAACGGTCAATGAATTCAAGGTCGTTGTCAACAGTCTTTGGAATGCCGACAACAGCAATCTTCAAACCGCGTCTTTCAATTTCTGTTGCAATGTCCAATGCTCCGCGCTGCGTACCATCGCCGCCGATAATAAACATCATGTTTATGTTAAGACGCTCAATTGAGTCGACAATATCATTCACACGGTCGCCGCCACCGCGTGAAGTTCCCAAAAATGAACCGCCGATTTTATGGATTGAATCAACAATATCAGGATTCAGGTCGATTGTATCATACCCTTGGTCAGTGAAAAAACCTTTGTAGCCAAACTGAATGCCGCGAATTCTGCGGACACCGTAGCGGTTCCACAAACAGCGTACTACTGCGCGAATGACATCGTTCAATCCAGGACAAAGACCTCCGCAAGTACAAATGCCGGCGGTAACATGCGCCGGATTGAAATAAATGTATTCACGCGGTCCTGCTTTTTCCATCAGATTTGATGAATCTTTTCCGTCACCTGCATTATCAGCAAAAACGTTGACACTGTTACGCACGTAAGAATTGTCTTTTACATAGTTGGCACGGAAATCACCGTGTTCACGTGAAAGTTCTATTGGCGAATGAACTTTGCATTCACCCAAGTTTTCAACGGTAAAATCGTATTTTGCGCTCATACAAACCTCGTAAGAAAAATTGTGTCAGACTGTTGTTCACAGAAAAACACATACTATATAAGAATAGCTATTAATAGTAAAAAATTCAATAGAATAAACTTTCAAATAGAATAAACTCACTTTTTCCTTTGACCTAAAGTTGCAAAAAAACATACTTTTTAGAGTACAGAATGATGGCATGAAAGGATTTTATTCCAAGGAGAAAATGAATTTTTATGAAACAAATACGTCCTGGTTTGCGTGAGCACAGTGATTGCAGTGTGCCTTTTTTACATTTTAACCGTTGTGGCTTAAACAATATGGTTTTCACGCGGTGAGGCTGTCCAACAGTCAGTGGGGCGAATGACCTTGTGCCAAATTTGGTGAATACGGTAAAAGGAATTACTGGCCACGAAGAAAAAGTCTTTACAGAAATTGCAGAAGCTCGCTCAAAACTTGGTGGCAATGTGACAATCGATTCCAGCATCACCGATGATCCGGAAAAACTTGCTGAATTCCAAAAGGAACAGAATCAGCTTGGTTCCAGCCTGTCACGACTCCTGTCGATTACCGAAGCATATCCTGAACTCAAGTCAAATGAAAATTTCCTTGATTTGCAGAGCCAGCTTGAAGGTGTTGAAAATCGCATTGCAACGGAACGCAAACGGTACAACGATGCTGTTCAGACATACAATACGACTATTTCAAAATTCCCAGATGTATTCATCGCAAATATATTTGGTTTTAAAAGCAAGGCATATTTTAAGGCTGATGAAGGCGCTTCAAAAGCTCCTGTTGTATCCTTTTAATTAGGGGAAAAGATGAAACATTCGGCACTTGTAAAAAAACTGAAGCTCGATGACAAGGCGTTTTCAGAGATTCAGGACGCAGTAAAAAAGGCGGAATCAAAGACAACAGGCGAAATTGCGCTTGCGATGATTGCAGAAAGTTCAAGTTACGCATTTTGGGAACTTGCATTTGCGCTTTGCATGTCGCTGCTTTTACTTGCGAGTCTGTTTCCTATGGCGAATCAGATATATGCGTGGCTTGGACGAATATTCTGGGGGCAGGAGCCTTGGTATCTTGCTGCCTTTTATGTCATTGTCTGCGCAGTCTTTGTTGTCGTGCTGTATTTTCTTTTCAATGTACCGGCACTTGATGCACTCATTATTCCTCAGCAGGCGAAGAAACATGCAGTGACGGCGCGGGCGTTGCGCTATTTTACAGAAAGCGGCGTCTACTGCACGAAGGAACATTCCGGCATACTTATATTTGTTTCGTATTTTGAAAAAGAAGTTCGTATTGTTGCTGACAAAGGAATCAGTGAAAAAATTTCCCAGGACTTGTGGAATCTTATTGCTGACGAGCTTGCTGAAAATTTTTCAAAAGGAAATGCGAAAGAAGCATTTGAGAATGCAGTAAACAGGTGCGGGGAACTGCTTGCAGAATATTTCCCGAATCACGATGAAAATCCTGATGAACTTCCTGACGGCCTTGTTATTTTGGAGAATGAAAAATGGCAGTAATTGAACGAGCTGCTAAAAAAAAGAATTCCGATAAATTCGGCTCTCTTTGTCTTTTTGTTCCTGGTAATGGAATTCCGTATTTGCTCATAAGAATGTATACTGGTTCTTTCTAAAGAAAAAGAAGCTCAGCAGACACAAACGCCTGCCGTTGCTCCGTCCAAGCAGAAACTGACGATGCCAGCAGAAACAGCAGCTTTGGCAAGCGGCGACTGAAGAAACAAACGACAGGCCGCTGCCGCCCAAGATGAAGTGCAAAGTGACAATGGCTATCGCTTCGGCAAGCGCCTACAAGCAGACAATATCTAAAAGATGCAAACGGATTGTATCGACTTACCGGACCGGTGGTTGATACTGGCCCATGGTTCTTTCCGAATCAGAATACAATGCAATCGCAGTTATTTGCGCGCAACCTTGATATACAACGACTGGTGGTTCAGATTGCGCGGGCTCACTGTTGATACGCTCGATGGAGATGATATCAATTCATTCAGCCATGAAGTATGCAGAGGCATGGAAACTAGGGCAGAAAGGTGTTGGATAACGGTGCCGCTGCTGCTTTACTGTTTGCCATGCAAGGAACATGATGTTAAGAATCGAAACCGGCTACGGAACAGAAGGCGCGCTTAACCGATGCAAAATGTGCCCGCATCATACGAAATGTTTCTTATTCCTGCGTTCAGAAGCAATAAAGTATGGTGAAGGAATTATTTCTGCCGTTAAAAACATGGCTGGCATCATTAACAAACGACAGCTCGCTTGTCACGGGTGAATCAGACTGACGATGAAAAAAGAATCTTCCGCGAAATTCTGTTGGAAATGGCCATAGCAATTCTTTTGTTTGTGCTTTTTGTTTTATTCTGGGCTCCGTACTTATCATTGTTTCTTCGGTGATGAGCGCAGTCAATCCGCATTCGGGCATTGGAAGAAATTATACTTCAAACACGGCGTACGCATTTTGGTGGCTTTGGTGGTGGGAAGTGGCGGCGGAGGATTTTTCTGGCGGTGGCGGGAGGATTTGGTGGGCGGTGGAGCAAGCGGACATTTGGTAGACAGGCTTGGCATATGAGGCGTATGCTGTATGACAATTCAAAGTTTTTATCTTGTAGAATTTAACAAATTACAGTATTCTTTGATTTATGGCATACGAAGTAACCGCGACCAGACGACGGCCGCAGAAATTTGAAGACTTGATTGGACAGGAATTTGTTGCGGGAAACACTGCCGCAATTCAATTCAATCGGGTAAGATAGCACATGCATATTTGTTCAGCGGTCCGCGAGGGCTGCGGAAAGACATCGACAGCACGCATTCTTGCAAAAGCGCTTAACTGTGAAAAAGGTCCGACTGCGACCCCGTGTGGCACTTGTTCGTCATGTGTTGAAATTACAAAAGGCTCATCTCTTGATGTCATAGAAATAGATGGCGCGTCAAACACAAGCGTCAATGATGTGCGTCAGATAAAAGATGAAGTTCTTTTCCCGCCGAACGCAAGTCGCTATAAGATTTATATCATAGACGAAGTCCATATGCTCTCAACAAGTGCATTCAATGCCTTGCTCAAGACAATAGAGGAACCGCCGCCATACGTCATATTTATCTTTGCCACAACGGAATTACAGAAAGTTCCTGCGACAATCAAGTCACGCTGCCAGCAATTCAACTTCCGCCTTGTGCCAATTGAAAAAGTAAAAGAACAACTTGCAAAGGCTGCTGAAGAAATAAATCTCAAGGTGGATGATGAGGCTTTGTATTGGGTTGCGCGGGAATCAACAGGCAGTATGCGCGATGCATATACGCTTTTTGATCAAGTCGCCGCCTTTAGTGATGGCGAGCTTACCTATGACAAAATTAGAGATAAACTTGGCCTTGTTGGTGTTGATCGTCTTAACGAATTATTTACGCTCTGTGCAAAAGAAGATTCTTCGGAAGCACTTACCAAAATAGATGAATATTTGCAGAACGGCGTGAGCATAGAGCAGCTTATTTCAAACTGTACCGATTATTTACGAAGTCTGTTGCTTATAAAGAATGGCATTACAAAAGAAGCGTTGCTTGGCCAGGCAAGCGAACGATTTGCTCCGCTTGTGATTGAGTCATGGAACAGTATTCAGATTGAACGTGCACTCGATATTTTTCTGCAGTTATACCGTGACATACGCTACTCGCTTAACCAACGCTATGAGCTTGAACTTGCAGTGAGCAGACTTTGCTGGCTTAAAGAATATGTTTCTGCGGCAGAAGTAAAGCGTGCAGTTGACGCAGTAAAACCGTTGCTTGCCGGAAGTTCTGCCGGGCAGCCGACGGAACGCCATGTTGTTGCTTCACAGATGCCAATTCAGCAGACTGTCCCGCAGCAAAGTGTATCGCAGCAAGCAGCGGGCACCCAGCCGGTGTATGTGCCGCATTTTAGCGCAATGGATGATGCTCAGAAAGAAGGTGGCTCCCAAACAGAGGCACACTCTTTTCATGATGGCGGAGCTGTACCGCCGGTAAATAAGACAGCAGCCGGTGATACAATATCTGACAGCTTTTGCATGAGCGACAGCGCGGCATCTCCTGCGCCCGCAGTTTCTGTTGTGCAGTCAGCTGTTGCACAGCGTACAATGCCGGTTCAAAATGAGTACACTGAGCGAACAGACACTTCTGAGTCGTATGATGCAGAAGAAGGCTCGTACGCACCTGATGATTTTGACGAAGACGTTTCTGACGCCGAGCAGGGGTCTGTTGTTCATGCAGACAATGCGCCGCAGACTCAAATGCCTGATGTTGCAACGGAAGTGCCTGCTGAAGTTATAGCTTCTGTTCAGGAGCATTCATATAGCAATGACAACCAGCTCAACGCATTATGCGCATCTATGATAAGTGAATTTTCAGTGACTGATCCACTTGCTGCAAGCGCTTTATCCGGCAAACCAAAAGATTGAACATCTACTGGGCGGCGGAAAATTACCAGCGTGATCCGAAGAGGCTTTTGTAAAAGATGGCAGCTTCCAGAAACAGGCGGGCGGCAAGAATCAACTGTCGTACCTTGTGGGAAAAAAACAGCGCGGCAAGTTACCTTTGCAATTTCAGTATGCTAGAAAAAGAAAGATAGTGTGAGAAAAAAGAGAGAGCTTAACGCTATTGATGTAGTGCAGCTTCTAATGGCAATAGCATTCAAGAGGGCAGCGTTGATAGCGGGGCTGAGCAATGCGGAGCGAATCAATGCAACCCTTTTGGATAATGATGAAAAATCTTTCCAGGAATGAAGGAGCAGCTTGAACAGGCGCACAATCCGAGCTTGCAAAGATGACGGCAAAACCGGGCTCGTGGGGGGGGGCAATATGGTGAGCGGTCACCGTGAATGGAGAAAATTTGAGATGGTTTGGCATCAAACTTGATCCGTGTGCCGGTAGAGCCAAGTCGCTGATCATTCCCATGGCTTGAAGATTTGATTGTGGCGGCGAATCACGGATGCCGTGAGTAGAATGCAGGATGTGAAATTAAGCCGAAGGCAGGACGCGCTGGCCCCCAGCAACTTGGATTGAATATATGAAGTGCGCTAGACCGAAATCACTGCATGAGTTTTTGCGGCGGCTTTCCCCGCCATAGGCAAAAAAAGCGCCGCGCGCATTGCAAATTTATCTCTTAACGCACCGATGCGCCTTTCTTGCAGCGCTTTGTGCAGTACAGCTGCAAACACTTCAACAGAGAAATTAAAAACCGTGGGCCTCAAATATGCGGGGGGCGTGGACAGAAAAATTGATCCGTGTCCAATTTGCAGCGATGCCAACAAGAGATAAAAGCATTAATCTGGTTGTTAGAACAACCGCAAGATGTTGCAACAATAGGAATGCCTCTCACGAGTATCACGGACTTTTTCATGTTTTGGGAGGAGTTATTTCTCCGCTTGAAGGAATAGGGCCGGACCAACTGCATATTGCGCAATTGCTTGAACCGCGTTGCCACAAATGGTGTTAAGGAGAGGTGATTATCGCCACAAATCCGACTGTTTGAAGGCGATACAACCGCACTGTATGTCCAGCGTCTGCTGCAGGAAACGGGCTGCAACCGTTACGCGTTCTGGCAAGCGGGCTGCCCTGTTGGTGGAGAAATCTTGAGTACCGCAGACAAAATTAACGCTTGCGCGAAGTTTTTCGGGGACGTACTAAACTCTAATTATTCTTTTGTTTTTTTAGAAAAATAAGTTTGTGCACATTCCGTAACTTTTTAATCGGAATAGGCGCTCGTTCATCAAAAGTAAAAAAGAGTCACGGAGTTTGTGATACATTTCTTCCGACACTTGAATGCGGCCTGCCAAATGCCTGTTGTTTTTCCATGCGTGCGGCAAAGTTCACTGTTTGAACCCCCCAGATGTCATAAATGAATTTTTTCTTCCCAATAACGCCTGCTGCAACCGGTCCGCAGTGAATGCCGATTTCTTACTTTTGAAATCTGCATGATGTTTCCGCGTTGAATTCCGCAAGAATTTTCTGCATACGAAGGCGCAAAGAAGTGCAATGTTTGCAATACTGTTTGTCTTTCACTGTATGGAATGCCGCTCGCCGCAATGTATGAATCACCGCTCGTCTTAAATCTTTTCAACATGAAATATTCGTCAATCACTTCGTCCAAAGCCGGAAAAGAGACCGTTGAGAATTGTGAGCGATTGCATTTGCTTCCAGATGTGAAGAAAAATTGTAAAGCCAAACAATGTCAAGAAGAAACAGAAACGGCCAACAGAGTCGTATGAAACTGCAACGGTTGTATTGTCCCGTGCTGTTGAGTTTGCTTGCAAATGTGTTTGCCGGCAGAATGTTGCCCAGCAGCTTGCTCCGCACGAGAAATATTGTGTTCCGGGCCGCTTGTTCCGCCTTGAATACCGTGACAATGAACACACATATTTCTATAACAACAAAGAGTATGAGCGTAAGACTGATATATTTGCCGTCTTGATTATTTTAATTGTTGAGAGGGGAAGCGCATAGACAGGAGTAAGATTAGCCATTCCTACTTCAATTGCAAGAAAAATTGCCGCGCTTATTGAAGCAAATATAACTGAAAGCTTTATGTGATTCTCAAGCTCAAGACAAGAAATGAGCGCGATAAGGATGATGTAGTAATGAAAACACGATTGCACGCCAATAAAGTAATCAGCCGCAATTTGATGTGCAATCACTTCTATGCCCGACAGAATGTAGTGCGGAAGATATGAGTCCGATTTTCTAAACGTAAAAAAAAGTATTGCGAAAAACACAACGCTGAAGATGTTGAAATAAAACATCGGCTTGATGTTGAGAAAGTAAAATAGAACAAGAAAGCAGCAGTGTGAAATAAAAGCAAACAGAGCGACAACAAAACCGACAAGCTCGCTTCGTGTGCTCGTGCCGCTTTTGATGTCGCTTCTAAGCCGTGAAAATACTGTACTCATATATAAAATCCTTTTTTAAAATTTTATTATTCAGTAGTAATCAGTATACGTTGTATGCTCCGCTGAGTGCAAGAAGCGCGAAGAAATACATGCAGTTGTCAAAATATCTATTCTTTCCTGTTACAGGCTCGGTTTCCCAGAAACGCTTTACTGCCCGCTTTGCAGCCGCCTTTTCATTATCTGAAACAGGCTCCTTGCTGCGTTCAAGCGCAAGAACTGATTCTGCAATCGCAGCGCAGAGAGCCACTTGATGTTGTGCCTTTCTTTTGAGCGGTGTGCCGTCAAGTTTATATTCCATGAATTCTATTGTCTTTTTTTTGTCAAAGAAAGTGATAAGATGTGCTGCCGTCTGCGCAAGATCTGGTATGTCACCAAACCACATTGCATTGAGTCCGATGTTTGCAGCAACTGAATAACTGCTGCTTGCAAAAGTGCCGTGGTCTTCAAGTGGAAGCGGAGTTCCGTCATTTTGCGCATATTCCGGCGCCAGGCCAGTTTTTTTGTTGCAGGTGTTTACAATGTAAGCTCTGCTTGCTCCAGCAGCTTTGCCCCAGAAGTCTTCCTCTTTTGCATCTGCCCACATTGAAAATAAGTCGTAGAAGTGCGGAAGATGGTATGAAGGGTTGCTGAATGTGCTGCCGCAGATGAACCGAATGAGATGGTTGTCTTTATTCCAGAGTGTATTTTTCCCGTGAACTGAAATTCGCAGAATTGAATTTGCTTCTTTTTCGTAATTGAATATTCCTTTGCCGTTGCCCCAACGGTGTGCAGCAAAGAAAAGCGACATGGCAAAATATTCTTCACCTACCGGAGAAGGATTTTTTATTTTCTTTTTGCCCGTTGTCGTGCATGTGCTGCAGAAATGTCCCTTGCAGTCACCTTCGTCAAGAAGCATCTTTGTTGCAACCCATTTCCAGAGTTTGTCAAAGATTTCCTTTTTGTCCATCTGAACGGCCATCATCATGCCGTAGCCCATTCCTTCAGCCAAGACCATATCTTCAGCGGGATCTAAAATGTAGCCAGTGTCATCAGCCGCATCAAAATAGAGACGTTCTGTTTTTTTGCCTTCAAATATCGTTTTCCAGCAAGATTCAACTTTTTGATCAATTTTTTCTTGATTGTAACCATAGTCGCTGAGTAGATTCATGTCTTTCCTCCGGAGTTTTTCTTATTGTTATCTTATTAGTGTAGCACTTTTTTGCTATATCCGCAAATTTTTAGTGAGCTTTTAAATTATCTGCGGGAAGACCATTCTATGGCAAACTGACGAAGTTCCTGCGATGTATTGCAGTGAAGTTTTATCTTCATGTGTTCTTTATGAGTGTCTACTGTTTTTGCACTTAGATTGAGTTTGGCGGCAATTTCAACGGTGCCAAGACCTTTTGCAATGAGCGTAAATATTTGGAGCTGCCTGTTGCTTAGCGTTGCAATGTCATCATCGGCAGTGTGTGTTTTTCCACCTAGGACGGCTCCTTCCTGCTCACGCTTTTTTTCCTGTTCGCTGAGCCATATTTTTCCGGAGAGAACGGTTTGAATTGCTTCAATGACTTTGCTGCCAGCTTCTTCTTTCATGATATAGCCGCGTGCGCCTGCTTTGAGCGCACGTTCCGCATAGTACCGTTCATCATGCATGCTCAGCACAAGAATCACCAGCTTTGGATACGAGGCGTGCATCTGCTGAATTAAATCAAGTCCGTCCTCGTCTCCAAGATTAAGGTCAACGATGGCAAGCTCAGGATTTTCTTTTGCAAGAATTTCCATGCTTTCGGCTTTGTTCTTTGCTTCACCGACAACAGTATAGATTTGCTGCACTGAGATGAGCTGGGCAAGTCCTTTGCTAAAGATTGGGTGGTCTTCAATAATTAATACTTTTGTTGCCGGCATGAGGATTATCATATCATATTTTCATTGTTTTAGCAAAAAGAGCGTTTCGTCAGTTGCTCCTGACAATTCTAAAACCTCCCTGTTTCAGAAACAGCATACGGTTTATAAAGTCATTGTGTTGTTTGCTGTCGTGCAGTCGCCCGGAAGAAGAACTTACGCTGCCGCCACGCAACTGGTGTGTGTCAGAGAAAGAATTGTCATGTACCCATTCAAAGACATTGCCTGTCCATGTCGAATATGCCAAGGCTGTTTGGCAGTTTGGAGTCCTACGGAATGAATGACGGCAATGGCTGTTGTTTGCGTACCAGGCAACTTCGTCAATGTTGTTCGGATCCGGAATAAGTATACGTCCACGAAAAGAGCTGACGTATTTCCTCCGCGAGCTGCCAAATTCCCATTCCGCAGCCGAAGGAAGCCGTAGCCGTTTTGCCATTTGTCCAGAGAGCACAACTTGCCCTTTGCTCGCGTTATTACGCGGTGTTCACAATACGGTCCTGTCGCATGAGCCGTAGTAAGTAAGCGCGTAGTTTGCTGAAGCAGAATTACGGATTGGCGTTTTGTATTCGCTGTCTGTGTAATACACACACAACAAGCGCGTTGTTCCCATTCTGCGCGGTTTTGTCCATTCAGTATATGCATTGCACCATACCAGAGGCAGTCTCGGAAACTTATTCCGTTGCATTGGTTCTTTGTCTTCGGGAACAATGTCATCAGGTGTGTATTGCGTTGCAAAGGAATAAACCATGTTGTTCCGCCCACCACTTGCAACGGTACTCCATTGTCCTACGGTGACCAGGATATGCACCAATTTCGTAGCCGGTAAGAGAAGTGGTTTGCGGTGAGCGTGTTGCTTTTTTTTGAAGACAAATGTAATTGTTTTGTCTGCGGCAATGACAGTTACCATTTTGTTGCACTGAGAAAAGTAATGTACCGTCTTTAGCAGCGAAAGTGTTCCTGCCGCTCCTTCAAATTTCTTTCCCGTTCAATTAGAATCGTGAACAGGAAAAGTCTCTTTTCCTGGGTTACAACCGAATTGACAATAGTAACGGTGACTTGTGTTTCTTCGTACGATATCGCGTCAGTTGGTATTTTCCGTTGCAGACAAGGCTGATAGTGTTTGGCGGGGAATGTTTAAAATTTCTGGCCGGTAAAAAGGACTTCTATCCTTTTGCCGCAGTTTTGAAATGGCCAGTCACCCATTTGGCAAGGTTTTCGTGAATTACCCGGCCGGTCCGTACACTTTGTATTTTTTTTGTAAAAGAGGAATGGCGCTGGTCAACAATAATTTTGCAGTTCGTAGCTGCCCTTCTATTTCAGGAAGCATGATATTTTCCTTCCTTGCGCCGTGTATTGGTTTTGCACTGCTGCGGCGCTGCCCAAAATAGTTGTTTACCAAAAGACCTTGTCCGGAATTGAAGTACTTTCATTTTATTCTTTTTGCAAAAGGTTCCAGGTTTTATGGCCTTCAAACGGAAACGAGCGCCGTAGTCCCTGCGAAAATATGATCCGCTTGCACGAGAACGCATACTTGCCTAGCTGGCGCTGGAATAATTTCGCATATCTCACCGTGAGCCTACAATTTCATTTGCGCCATTACAGATGGCTATTGTGATACCGATTCTTTTGTCGGCGCAACAATCGATGCGACTGCAGAATTGTCCGATGAAATAGTAAAGCGGATATGGAGTGCGGTCTGCGCCGGAGATTTGCGCTGCAAACACCGTTGTGTCTGCTGAAAGAAAGTTGAATCCGGAAACAGAGATGGTGACGGTACGCGATGTAGCTTTGGAGTCAATGCGTGTTTTATCAATGGTGACTTTTGTGACTGATGGCTTTATGTTTGCGTTGACAGTTCTGCTCACCGGAACGCTTGTGTTCGCGGCGGCATCGATGGCGCTTACGGTTATGGTATACGCGCTGCCGTCACTGTTGCAGTCAAATGCATAAGACTCGCTGTCTGCAGCAAGCACTGCGACTTCTGACTGCCCTGACGCAGAGTACATAAGCACTTGCTGCTCAACATCGTCCGATGCGGACTTGTGCCAAGAAACAGTCATTCTGCCGGAAGCTGCATCGTAGCCGGCGGTCATGTCAGTTACGGCGTCGGGAGCTGTGGTATCAATAGTGTCAATTTGGATGGATGTAATTTCCTGTCGTCCTTCAGAATCTTTTGCGTAAGCGGTGTATGTCCCGTTTGTTGTGGTGCTGAAAAGATAATTGCCGTTGTCAGCAGAAATAGGAATGCCGCCGCCCATGACAAAATAATCTGTCTGTCGTATTCCGTTTGCGTACTTGACGAGAAGCACGTCGGAGGCGCTTGTGGTGCAAACAACGTTGATGGTTAGCGGTTTATTTGTTCTGGCAGTAGTGTTAGGAGTAAGGTTGAGCGACATGCCCTGACTCATCTGCCCGATAGTGCAGGTGGCATTTTGTGGTTCGCTTTTGTTTCCGGCGACATCAACTGCATAGAAGGTGAATGTGTATGAATTCCCTGCAAGCAGATTCGACCATACATATTTTTTGTTGCTTGGAGAAACGAGCACGGCACAGTCGGGGAGTTTTGCGGTAGATTCAAAAACAGGTGCTTCTTTTCCTGCCGGAGTGCAGATGATGACGATGCCGTATAAATCATCGTCTGTAGGATTTTCCCACGTGAGTTCCGCCGCATTGCTTTTTCCCTGTGCAATATTGTTTGTCACTGTGCCGGGGGCAGTTTCATCGCGGAAGATTGTTGAAAGTACCTGCCATGAATTTCCGTTCCACAAGTAGGAAGTGTAAGTCGTTCTGTTGAAGTATGCCCAGTTTTTCTGAGGTTCGTCTGGAGGTGCGTTCAAAGCTCCTTTCCAAATGAATGATTGGGCCGCTTCCGCAATTTGTTCCGTGGTGACATCAAATGTCCCGAGTGCCGTTTCACGATGCATGGAAACAGATGATGTGCGGTAAAACAAAGTGTTTGTTCCGCGCATTACAAGAAATGAATAGTTTTGAGCTGCGGGCACATGGTCAAAGCAAAAGGTTCCGTCGTCCGCAGTAGCCGCCATGAGTGTTGTGCCTGCAATAAAGACGATGAACCCGCTGCAGCCCGTGTTTTTTCCGTCAAGGCGTATTGTTCCGCAGGCGGAACCGGTGCCGGTAAACAAAAAATCCGGGGCCGAACTATTTTGGTAAGCGACGGAAACAACCGTCCGCGCGCTCTTTTCGACAGAATCAGGCGCCTGCGCAAAAAGTGAATATTCCCCCGGCGCAATGTCGGTAAAACGGTATGTTCCATCGGCTGACGTAAGCACGGTGAGCGGAGACTGCCCGCTGCCCGTCGTTGCAAGCGAGACAAGAATTCCCCCGTTTTCATCTTTTTTGCCGTCTTTGTATACTGCGACCCCTGAAACTGAACCGGAGAAATTGGTTTCTCCCGGTTCAACGGCGCATCCCGTTGCAATGAGAAACAATGGCGCTGCAAACAAAGCAAGTGCCGCCTGTTTGTTTTTTAAAAACATCGAAGCCTCCTTATTTTTGTATTTTTATTGATGCCCGCTATTGTTATATGCATCGATGCGCACAAAATGACAAAAAACAGCTACTTTTTTGCAATAAAGGCCATTTATATGGCAATTTTTGAGAAAATGTATCATAATTATCACATGGGCGAGTCTAAAGATACTTTTGAGGAACAATTATTAAAAGCGCTTGATGATAGGAAGAAATGGTTTGATACAAACATACTGCCTAAAGTGCAGGAAGATTATCGCCTGCATCATTCGTGCGTGAATAATATAATTGGTGTGCTGGAGAAAAAGGCGCTCATTACTCCGGACCCTTATAAGCATGACAAAAAAATATCAGATATTGTCAGCCCCGAAGGCACTGATTTTTCTGAAAATGAGCGACAGATAGTTCTTGGCACGCGGCTGAGCGACTATGAAAGTATGATAGACTTTATCTGCAACTATTTCAAATTTTCTGTTGAGCATGTCACCTTTGAGAGTATTCGTAAGCTCAATGATTTGAACAACACGTTTCAGTGGAATTCGCTGTCTCTCAACTCGCCGAAGCCTAACACCCGCGCCCTTGCCACCGTTCTTGCGAGCGCTCGTAATGGAGCCGATCCGCTCACATTGAGCCTGTTAAACGACAGCGCTTCAAAATCTGCAAAGGCGATCCAGGAAATTACATCAAATCTTCGTGCTCTTGCAGAATTTCAGCGGGAACTGTACAAAGGCGACATACGCAAACTGATTCTAAAAAATCCGCAATGCAATCGACAGAAGGCAATGCAATCTCCCACAGAAATGCAGATTGAAATAAAGAGATTATTTCCTGCGGTCATGGGCAAACGTACGTATTACAACGACCTCATAGACGAGATTATTCTTGAGGACATCGGTTTGGACAAGGAACGCCGCCGTCAGAATTTGCTTTCAAGCATGAATGTTGTTGCTGCAGTCAAAGAAAAAAAAGAAGCGTCTGTTGATACACATGAAATTCTTATGGATGCAATACGTGTTCTTGGCACAATGTCGGAACAATATGATGCAGTCAACAAGAAGATTCACGACAATCACGATGTTATTGAAGGCGAACAGAATACTCTTGCAAGTAGAATTCTAAAGAACATACGCAAACTGTTCGGCATACCAGAACCGCCAGTAGATTATGAACTGATTATCACCGACCGTGGATCTGAAACACAGCGGCGAGAACGAATTCACTACAATCAATTTGTTAGCGAACTCGAAAAACGCGCGCGCCAGTATGCATCGTTTGCCGTAAGAAAGACACCGGGCTACAACCGTATTGCCGTGCTCAAGGATAACGAGGTTCTTGATTACCTCAACAAGGAACTTGCCAGTGCAAATGAGCTGCTTACAATACTAGGAGCACTTGACGAATTCTTCAAGGATGCCGTAACTGCAGCTGACCGTCCCCGCATCAAGGGAATTAAAATGGAACTTACAACGCTTAAGAATACAATGGTAAAGGCCAACCAACGACGGGCAGAATATTCTGCATATATCGAAGAGCAAATTCAGATGAAAAAGCTGGGGATTATAGACAAATGAAAAAATCAATACATTTTTTTGCCAGAGTGCTTTATTTTCTCGCTGCCACTACAATGTTTGCATTCAGCGCAAATTATAATCAGGCCGCTGCTCCCGACCCTGAAGAACAGCGCATGGTTACCATTATAGATTCTGCGCACAAGTACGACCTTAATCCGCACACTTCTTGCTATAGCTCAGAGTCGTTGATACTGAGCGGCTTGTACGAAGGACTTTTTACGTATGATCCGGCGACACTTGAGCCAATCCCTGCGATTGCGTCATCATACAAAATGTCCCGTGACAAAAAACGCTGGACGTTTATCATCAACGACAATATACCAATTCAGCAACGGCGACCCTATTACTGCGCAGGACATTCTATGACTCGTGGATTTCTTTGCTTGCTACTCCCAACGCTCCGTTTGCATCGCTTATAGACTGTATAAAAGGCGCAACGGCATATCGTACCGGCAAAGGTCCGGTTACCGACGTGGGCATTGGAGGTAAAGGACGAACACACTCTTGTGGTGGTGCTTAATCAGCCCGCAGAACAGTTGCTTTCGATTCTGTGCCATGCATCATTTTGTGCGGTAAGTGACAAGCCAAATGTGTACAGCGGCCGCTTTTGTGCTTCAGTCTTATGAAAACGGAAAACTTGTCATGGTGAAAAATGAAAAATATCATGGGCGGGCATACGTATTCATTCCCGGAATTACGGTCATTCAGAAATGACGATGCAGAAGAAAATGCCTATCTTTTTAACACCGGAAAAAGTTGACTGGATTTCAAGCGGCTTAGATTCATCAAAACTTTTAAATCAGGGACGCAGTGCATGTGTATGCGGAATTTGGAACGCAGTACATCTTCTTCAAAGGGCAGAATAAACCTTGGAACGATGCCGGAATTCGTGCTGCACTTCTTGAAGCAATACCGTGGGATGAACTTCGCAAAGATTATATTGTTCCTGCGTCAACGCTTGTTTATGCGCTCAACGGATATCCTACTGTGGTTGGGGCTCAATGACAACGATGCAGGCTATGCATTGTCGATGATGCAGGATGCGCGCAAACGACTTGGCATTCCTGCTGACCAAAAACTTTCCATCGTCTATGCAGTCTATGAAGGTGACGTGTTGAAGAAGCAGGCAGAAATTCTAAAGAAGGCTTGGGAACCTCTTGGCGTTGAACTTACGGTGCAGACAACTCGTTTTGAGCGTTACAACGGATCAATTCCTGGCTGGAATGCAGATTTGTTTTCTTACACGTGGCTTGGTGATTTTGCTGACCCGCTTGCGATGCTTGAACTTTTTAGAGGCGGTTCATCGCTTAACATTACGCTGTACAACAGTGAACGCTATAACAATTTGCTTGACAAGGCGGCAAATGCCTCCGATTCAGCAGAACACAACAAATATCTTTCTCAGGCGGAACAGTGCCTTCTTGATGACGCTGAAATTATTCCCGTGTCACATCCTGTAAGTTTCCATGCGATTGACATGAATAGCATTGGTGGCTGGACGGCAAATGCGCTTGATTATCATCCGTTGAAATATCTGTACATTAAACACAGGGAAACAACAGTGCCCAATTTGGTGCTTGCTAAATAAAATATTATTCTGGCAAAACAAGTCGAAGCGCTGTTGAAACCATCATGCCGTCCATTCCGTGCCCGCTGATGAGCGAGCCGAGTGGAAGGTAGAATCGTGTTTCAAGACCGACGCGCCATCCGTTTGGAAAGAAGATGCACATATGCAACAGACATTTCTGGATACAGCCATCGTGCATCGCTCCAAAGCCAACCGTTGATTTTTGAAACATCATCTGAAGCAGAGCCGCTCGTTCCGGCATCGCCTGCAGAAACTCCGTTTGACAAAAAGCTATATCGCGGCAAAAACCTACACCTGCGCCAAGTCCGATGGTGTCTGACTTCGTACCCATAGTAATGACAAGCGGCAGGTCGATGAGCAACGAAACACAAGTCGCCGTGCGATTTTCTATTTCTGCCGGATATGCGTATGATGCGGGATTCTTCCCAAAGATAGTGTTGTGCAAAGACCGAAGTCCGCGGTTCAAATACAAGGAATTTAAATATGCGGAATGAATAGCCTACGCCCGGTGAAAATAAAACAGGTGATGGCGCGCCTCACCGAAGCATTCCCCGTAGAAAGCATGAATACCACACCATCCGTAAAGAAAAGATTTGTGTTTGTAAACAAACGGCTGGAAGTACGTTGACATGAAGTTTACCAGCTTCTGCCCGTTGGTAAGAGAAGATTGGGTGTTCTTTTGCTCGTCATCTGATTGCACAGGAACATTTTGTTCCTCTTCCTGTGTTGTCGTTATCGGAGCGGCACTTGCATACGCAGGGAAAATAAATGCAAGCGATACAACAAAAAATAAAGATGCAATGATTTTTTGTATCATATCTTTAGTATACACCATCATTCCGTTTTTTCCAGTATTGCATTTATATCAACCGTAAGAAATCCGGCGCGTCCTGTTTTGTAGAAATTGCTTTCTTCCCAAGAAATATACAGCGTATTGCCTGCAATGGCAAAGTCACCATATGTATATCCGGCAGGTAATTTTGGCAGGCGGAATGCTGTTGTTGCAGCATCATCGCTATCACGTTTAAGATATGTTGTACCGTCTGCAAAAACAGCGGCTCGATACCCGGCGCGTTTTGCAAGAACTGCATGTGCGTTGACCGGAGACAAGTCGTTGCCCGGCTGATAAAAACTCACCGGCGAAGTTCCTGAATCATCATGGTAAGTCACATAGAAACAAAATTCCAGTGGAATGGTTGAAAGTAAATTTTTAAGTTCACGAGGTGCTCCGTTAAAAAGGCTTGGTGTATTTAGTTCCCGGTATTTGTCTTCGGTGAGCGGAGAAAAGGTAAATTGCGTTGAGCTGAGCGCAGGAGAAAGTTCAGTAAGCGGAACAACAGGCTCCCAGCTGAAATAGGAAAAGGTCACCCGGCTGTCTACCGTTTTCTTTGCAGAACATGCCCACGTTGTGCCATTCCAGAAGTAGCCCGTAATTTGATCTGACTCAGACAAATTTAAATTGCTGTACGAAACAAGCGGATAGAATATTTTTGCGTGAGGATTAAATTCCACAAGAAACGGACGCGCGTTTGAAACGGTGGTTGCATTGTATGCTGACTTTGCGGAAACGGACACGATTGATTCGTTGAAGAAAGTGCTCTGGTAAAAATAAAACACAGGAGTTCCGTTGCTAAACACAAGCGTGTCTGCGGTGTTTTGCGAAAACAGCGATATGTCGCAGAAAAGTTTTGCCTGTGACGGACTGAGCGCAAGAATGCCGGCTCTGTTTACCACGGCGTAAGCAGTGTATTCACCGGAGTCTGTACCTGATGGAACAACTGCCGCGCTTGAAATACGCACTGCTTCCGTCCACGGACGTTCAAGCACTGAAGGAGCGTTTTGTGGCAGTGTAGTCTTTTCAAAAGAATTAGAAGTAAAGTAATACCATGAATGTGGAATATTTTTTTCATCCAGCAGGGGAATGTTTTTTTCTGCATTTTTCTTTGCACAGGAAACAAATATGGTAGTGCATATCAGTAAGAAAATAATTTTCTGCAATAATTTGTTCATAGCACAAACTATACACCTACCGCGTTACTTTTTCCACTCCATTCAATCTGTTTTGCCGGTATAGACAAAATCAGTCTTTCGGAATGTTCCATCCGCTATGTTCAAAAGAATCCGCTCGCGGTCAAGAAGCCATGGGTCTTTGTAGAAATAGCACAATTCCATAAAGCGCATCCAGTTAAAGCGTGCAAGATACCGTTGAACTTGTGCCGGTGTATTTTCTTTGGAACAAGACGTGTACAGTGTGCAGAGAATGTCGGCGGCAAATCCATCTGCATACGAAAGCGTGCAGCGGTACGGATAAATTGCACCAAGCGGCCGGTCTACAGGTGCGTATGTCGTGGTGATTTTAAGTGGTGCCGGATTACTTGCTGTTCTGATGTCAAAAACCGGATATGCAAGCAGCGGTGTGCATGAATTTTTTGCGACATCAAGCGGTACCGTTTCGGTGGAATGCATGACCACTTCCCTGGGCGTATTGTCGCAGTCTGTATACACCAGACGCCATGTGCTGACGCTGTCGTATTTTTCTGGCACGTCAAGGGAAACCATGATTCTATCACAGCTAGAAAACTGACACGAGCTGGACAAAAAAGTGACGATGCAGACGGGCAAGACATGCATCAGGTAAAAAAAGAAGTTTTTCTTCATGCCTTAGTTATAGGCGAGAGAATGCATGTTATACAAAAAAAATAGCAGAAATCAACATCCTGTCTGCGCACGGATTTCTTGCTGGCACAATGCATCACAGCGCTCGTTATACTGCACGCCTGCATGACCTTTCACCCAAGACCATTGCACGTTGAGCGAAGTGTACAGCAAATCAAGTTCTTCCCACAGCTCCTGGTTCATCACGGGCTTTTTTGCAGCTGTCTTCCAACCATTCTTTTTCCATGATTGAATCCATGAAGTAATGCCGTTCTTTACATACTGACTGTCGCTGTATACCAAAATCTTCTTATGCTTCCAGTCATCATGCTGGGAAACTGCAGCAAGCGCGCTGATTGCAGCGGTAAGTTCCATTTTGTTGTTTGTTGTTGAACAGTCGCCGCCGCTTAGTTCAAATTGTTCTTTGCCGTCCAGAATGACACATCCCCATCCACCTGGTCCTGGGTTGCCTGAACAGCCACCGTCTGTGTATACCACAACAGTGTCTTGCTGCGCATCGCTTCTGCGTTCTGCAGTTGTATTTTGCACTGAAGCAGTATCAGTTGTTTCAAACGGATAGACAAGATGCCACTGGGAACGGAGCGCATCCA